>ENA-OQKP01000909-OQKP01000909.1-human-gut-metagenome-genome-assembly--contig:-NODE-909-length-17878-cov-2.572306_pt1 | contig 17878 bp, 16 predicted proteins | sample MGYA00242780_ERZ504802 | MGnify/ENA primary metagenome ERZ504802 (study PRJEB26092, sample SAMD00036406) | human gut metagenome | host: Homo sapiens | study: EMG produced TPA metagenomics assembly of... | reverse complement strand
GCTCCTCTGCTTCGCATCTTTCGCAATTCTAAAAACATTCGGATTCGCTGATTTTCTTCGAAAATCGCTGCATCCTCATGTTTTTGCGGGTCCCAAGCTCAAAAACCTAATCGTGCAAGCACGAACGGCTTTTGGAGCTTTTGACCCTAGTATCATACCGGGTATGCCTTATTCTTTGTATCTGCAGCAGCTGGATCTACCTTTGTCTGCTGTGCTTCACGATACTTGAAGAAGTCGGTTGCTACCTGTGGGAACAGTGCATAGGTCAGTACATCCTCGTCCTGCTGGATATACTGAGCTGCCTCCTTGCGGAAGTTGTCTAACTGTGGCTTGATCAGATCTGCTGGACGGCAGGTGATCGGCTTCTCGTCTCCGATTGCCTTCTTCTGAACTTCCTTGTTAAATGGCTTAACAGTCTGTCCAAACTCACCTCTTAAGATCTTCTTGGACTCCTTGGTCATCATCTTGTATCTCTCGCCCTGAAGAACGTTAAGAACTGCCTGAGTACCAACGATCTGAGAAGACGGAGTAACAAGCGGCGGCTCTCCGAAGTCCTTACGCACTCTCGGAACTTCCTCAAGTACCTGATAGTACTTGTCCTCAGCGCCTGCTTCCTTTAACTGGCTTACCAGGTTGGAAAGCATACCGCCTGGTACCTGATACATCAAAGTCTTGATGTTAACGCCCATAACCTTCGGGTTGATGCGGCCAGACTTAAGAGCTTCCTCCTGAATCGGACGGAAGTAGTCAGCGATCTCTCCCAGAAGCTTCATATCAAGACCTGTATCGTATGGAGTGCCCGTGAAGGTCGCTACCATAACCTCAGTAGCCGGCTGGCTAGTACCTATAGCTAATGGGCTCAGTGCTGTATCGATAACATCTGCGCCGGCCTCAACTGCCTTCATATATGTCATGGATGCAACACCAGAGGTGTAGTGGGTATGAATCTGAATCGGAAGCTTTGTTGCGCTCTTAAGAGCTGTAACAAGCTCAGTTGCCTTATACGGAACAAGAAGACCTGCCATATCCTTGATACAGATAGAATCTGCACCCATGGACTCGATCTCTTTTGCAATCTTCTTCCAGTAATCAAGTGTGTAAGCATCACCAAGGGTGTAGCACAGTGCGATCTGTGCCTCAGCATTTGGGTTCTCCTTCTTGATTGCCTTTGTTGCGTTTACTGCTGTCTTTAAGTTACGCAGATCGTTGAAGCAGTCGAAGATACGGATGATATCCATACCATTTGCAACTGACTTCTGTACGAAGTACTCTACTACGTCATCTGCATAGTGATTGTAGCCTAAGATGTTCTGTCCACGGAACAGCATCTGCAGCTTTGTATGCTTGAAGCCTGCTCTTAATTTACGCAGTCTCTCCCACGGATCTTCCTTCAGGAAACGAAGGCTGGCATCAAATGTAGCGCCACCCCAGCACTCTACGGAGTGATATCCGACCTGATCCATTTTCTCAACGATTGGAAGCATCTGCTCTGTTGTCATACGAGTTGCGATCAGAGACTGATGCGCATCTCTTAAGACCGTCTCTGTAATTCCTACTGGCCTTTTTACTTGCTCTGCCATTATATTACCTCCAAATTTTATCAGTATACTTTAAATGATGCCTACGAATTGCTCCGTTGCTTCGCATCTTTCGCAATTCTAAAAACATTCGGATTCGCTGATTTTCTTTGAAAATCGCTGCATCCTCATGTTTTTGCGGGTCCCAAGCTCAAAAACCTCATCGTGCAAGCACGATCGGCTTTTGAGTTCGATACCCTGGCATCATACTCCAAATATTGCCATAAACGTACCTGCCGCAACGGCCGTACCGATAACACCGGCTACGTTTGGTCCCATTGCATGCATCAAAAGGAAATTGCTCGGATCTGCCTCTGCACCAACCTTCTGTGATACACGCGCTGCCATCGGAACGGCAGATACACCTGCTGAACCGATAAGCGGATTGATTCTTCCCTTTGTAACCTTGCACAAAAGCTTTCCAAGAAGAACACCGCCTGCAGTACCAAATGCGAAAGCGATCATACCAAGTGCAACGATCTTTAAGGTATCCATCTTTAAGAATGCCTCTGCACTGGTAGATGCACCTACAGAAGTACCAAGAAGGATAACTACGATATACATAAGTGCGTTGGAAGCTGTCTCAGTAAGCTGCTTAACAACACCACTCTCGCGGAACAAATTACCAAGCATAAGCATACCGATAAGCGGTGCAGTACTTGGAAGAATCAAAACAACAACGATTGTTACGATGATCGGGAACAGGATTCTCTCCAGCTTTGATACTGGACGAAGCTGCTCCATCTTGATCTTTCTCTCTTTCTCTGTAGTCAGTGCCTTCATGATCGGCGGCTGAATGATCGGAACAAGAGACATGTAAGAATATGCAGCAACGGCGATTGGTCCCATGTACTGTGTCTGTCCTAACTTACCGCAAAGGAAGATAGAGGTCGGGCCGTCAGCACCGCCAATGATAGAGATTGCTGCAGCTGCCTTATCAGAGAATCCCATAAGGATTGCCATAAAGTAAGCCAGGTAGATACCAAGCTGTGCAGCAGCACCCATCAAAAAGCTGATTGGGTTTGCGATCAGCGGACCGAAGTCAGTCATCGCACCAACACCCATGAAGATCAGAGACGGCAGAATACTCCACTCGTCCAGAATATAGAAATAATGCAGTAATCCTCCAACACCGTTTGAAGTGTCTTCCGGGTTTGCCATGATTTCCGGATACATGTTAACAAGCAGCATACCGAATGCAATCGGCACAAGCAGTAACGGCTCGTATCCCTTCTTGATTGCCAGGTATAAGAATACCAGTGCAACAAGGATCATTAACAGGTTGCCCCATGACAGATTGAAGAACGCGGTCTGGTGGATTAGATTGCCTAATGTTTCAGTTACATAACTCATTGTCTAATACCTCCCGTATATTTCCTGCATGTGCAGGATTCACCTACTTACGTAGGAGCTTCATTAGTTCATTGTAGCAAGTACTGCGCCAGACTCAACGGACTGTCCTGCTGTTACATTGATAGAAGCTACGGTTCCATCCTGAGGTGCTACGATATCATTCTCCATCTTCATAGCCTCAAGAACAACGATTACCTGACCCTTCTTTACAGCGTCACCAGCGTTTGCCTTAACACCAAGAATCTTACCTGGCATTGGAGCGCTGATCTTTACAGCACCCTGTGCGCCAGCCGGTGCTGCTGCCTTTGGAGCAGCCTTCGGTGCTGCCTTAGGAGCTGCCTTTGGTGCTGCAGCTGCTGCGGATCCGGTTCCTTCTTCAACAGTTACTTCCTATACATTGCCATTTACCGTACTGGTATAATTTTTCATCTTAATCTCCTTCTGCCGCTTTGCGGCTGCTTTTATGCTCTTTTCCAGTTGTTTGTCTTGCCAACTCTCTTAATAGAACGAACTACCAGACCATTCGGATCGGTACCTTCGCTTGCTGCGATTGCTGCTGCAATAACAGCTACAAGCTCAAGATCGTCCTCTTCTTCTACTGTTTCTTCTACTACTGGTGCTGGTGCAGGTGCTGGTGCAGGCTCTGAAGCCTTCTTCTTTGCAGCTGCTCTTTCCTCTGCCTCATGGATAAACTTGAAGCAGTAGATGATCAAGCTGATGAAGATCAGCATAACGAATACGACTGCCAGACCCATAATGGTATTTAAGGCTGCCTTTGACATCTTCTCACCCAGTGTATAAACACCGTTGAATGCAACAGAACTTAAATTTCCCTTCTTATCAAAGGTAACAGTGACAACTGCATCACGCTTGTCAAAGGTTCCGTCTACACTGACAACATAAAGCTTGTTCTGGTTTTCGTAGCTGACATCAGCAGAATCCTCTTTGATCTCGCTAACTGCGCCGAGTTCTTCCTTTGCATCTTCCCACGCTGAAAAACCAGCCTCAAATGCAGCGGCCTCATCCTCGTCATTTGCCTCAGCCTTTAACTCGTCAAGTGTTTTCTGCTCATTTACAAGTGTATCAATGAGTGCAACTGCCTCTGTCTTGTAGACAGCCATGTCCTCACTTGCTGTATCAGAAGCACTGGATGAGGAGCAGGCAGTCAGCCCAAACGCACACAGCAGCACACTTAATAATACTGCTAACTTTCTTTTCATATCTACCTCTCATTCCACCCCGTACACACATAGGGGATCATTAATCCGCGATGTGTTCACACGGTACTGTGTTTCTGCATTAAACGGTACCGTGCTTCTTTGCCGGACGGTCCTCTCTCTTTGTGAACAGCATCTCAAATGCTGCTGCAGCGATCTGTCTTGTAGTTTCCGGAGCGATAATGCTGTCTACATAACCTCTCTTAGCTGCAGACTCTGCACTTGCCTGAAGCTTAGCGTAAGCTGCTGCCTTCTCGCTTATAAGAGCATTCTTATCATCTGCCTTTGCGATCTCATCTGCATACATGATCTTTGCTGCACTTACTGGATCCATCATGCCGATGGTAGCCTGCGGCCATGCATATGTCATATCTGCACTGTTGTTCATTGCTAAGGATGCTGTTCCGTTTGCTGCGCCTACGATTACATTTACCTTTGGAGCAGTCATATCATGGAATGCATAAATCAGCTTTGCAGCTGCCTTTGCGATTCTCTTCTCCTGGCACTTTGTTGCCTTGTATCCGGTAACATTTGTCAGTGTTAAAACTGGGATTGAGAATGCGTCACAGAAGTTTACGAACTCTGCTGCCTTCTCAGCACCCTCTGCGCTTAAGGTACCGTCGAAGGTCTCAGCCTCCTTGCCCTCTTCGTCATATAAAGCAGTACGGTTTGCAATTGCGCCGATGGTGTTTCCGTTTAAGCGGATAAAGCCAGTTACCATATCCTTTGCGTAATCCTTCTTTACCTCGAAGAAGAAGTTATCATCAGAGATCATTGGCAGGCTAAGTGCCGGATCTGCTGCTGATGCTTCAAGATCTGTACATGCACGATTTAAGTCATCTGTGCACTCGCTGTATGACATGTCATCCTCGTTGTTTGCCGGCAGGATGCTTACTAAGGTGCGGATGCTCTCTAACAGCTCATCTTCCTGTGCAACTACATCTACCATACCAGCCTCGCTGCTCTGGAATGCTGCGTTTGCTGTATTCTCAGTCTTGTTGCCCTCTAATGCGTTTGGAGAATTAACGAACAGCTTTGCGTTCTTTGCCTCCATAAATGTGAAATCAGTCAGAGCCGGAACTACTGCCATACCGCCGCCGCATGTTCCGAAAACTGCTGTGATCTGTGGAACTACGCCAGATGCAAGTGCCTGGCACTCATACAGCTTACCAAATGCCTCTAATGCATCGGTAGCCTCCTCTAATCTCATTCCTGCACAGTCTACCAGACCGATTACCGGTGCACCTACCTTCATTGCAAGGCTGTAAAGCTTTACAATCTTCTTTGCGTGCATTTCTCCGATGGAACCGCCCAGAACAGTTGCGTCCTGGCTGTAAACATAGACAAGGGCACCATCAATAGTACCATATCCTGTTAATACTCCATCTGCAGGTGTTTCTTTGTTCTGCAAATTGAAATCGGTATTTCTGGCAGTAACTGATCCGCCGATCTCAACAAAACTGTTGTCATCAAGCAAAGCACTGATACGGCTGCTTGCTGAATTCTGTGATGTTGTACTCATATTCGTCCTCCGTTTAATTTTTTATTCTAATGGTTAAAACCATCTTCTGCCATTTAACATTGTATCGTTTTTGAGCAAATAATTCAACAAGAATTTGCATTTTTTTGTACTTTTAATAAGACAAACTTCATTTCCTATGGTATAATGAATAAGAATGATAAGGGATACTCTATTTTTCCCCAAAAAGAAAGGAAGTATTTGTTATGGAACGTAAAAATGCATGGAAATCCTGCGATGAAGCAAAGCTCGCACAGGTAAATGCACTCTGCGCTGATTATATCAAATTCATCTCCGACTGCAAGACAGAGCGTGAGTGCGTAGAGGAAAGTATCCGTCTGGCTGAGGCTGCTGGATACAAGAACTTAAATGACTGTATCGAGGCTGGTACACCATTAAAGGCTGGCGATAAGGTTTATGCTAACAACATGGGCAAGACACTTGCTTTATTTGTAGTTGGTACTGAGCCGATGGAAAAGGGTATGCATATCCTTGGTGCGCACATTGACTCTCCTCGTATTGATGTTAAGCAGAATCCGCTTTATCAGGATGAGGATTTTGCTCTTCTTGATACACACTACTATGGCGGAATCAAGAAGTATCAGTGGGTTGCTCTTCCGCTTGCTCTTCACGGCGTTGTTGCAAAGAAGGACGGCACTGTTGTCAATGTTGTAATCGGTGAGGATCCGTCTGATCCGGTACTTGGTATCTCTGATCTTTTGATTCACTTATCTGGTGATCAGATGGCAAAGACTCTCTCTAAGGCAATCGAGGGCGAGAAGTTAAATCTGACTGTTGGAAGCCGTCCTGTTATGAATGCTGCTGATGACTGCAAGGAGCCTGTTAAGGAGCTGATCCTTTCTATGTTAAAGGAAAAGTATGACATTGAGGAAGAAGATTTCCTGTCTGCTGAGCTTGAGATCGTTCCGGCTGGTCCTGCAAGAGATTATGGACTTGACCGCAGCATGATCATGGGCTATGGCCATGATGACCGTGTATGCTCCTACACTTCTCTTGCTGCTATGCTTAAGGTAGAAAATCCTGTACATACAAGCTGCTGTCTGCTTGTTGATAAGGAAGAGGTTGGAAGCAACGGTGCTACTGGTATGCATTCCCGTTTCTTCGAGAATATCGTTGCTGAGCTTATTGCACTGACTAGCGCATCATACAGCGATCTTATTCTTCGCCGCTGTCTGAAAAACTCCAAGATGCTCTCATCTGACGTAAGTGCTGCATTTGATCCAAATTACCCAGAGGTAAATGAGAGAAAGAACAGTGCTTTCTGTGGAAGAGGCTTCACATTCAATAAGTATACTGGTGCTCGCGGAAAGAGCGGCTGCAATGATGCTAATGCAGAGTATATCGCTTACCTTAGAAAGGTAATGGACGATGCAGGCGTATTCTTCCAGACTAGCGAGCTTGGAAAGGTTGACCAGGGAGGCGGCGGAACTATCGCTTATATCCTTGCAAACCTGAACATGGAAGTTATCGACTGTGGCGTTCCGGTTCTTAACATGCACGCACCGTGGGAAGTTGTAAGTAAGATCGACGTTTACGAGACATGCCGCGGATACGAGGCATTCCTTCGCGCAGAGAAGTAAATAAGATTACTCAATTTTAAACACACAAAAAATCCCCCGGTAGAGGATTTCTCCTCTATCAGGGGATTTTTTTATGGTTACCACGTAGTCGGAAGTCCACCTCCAAATTCATAGCCTGCGGCGCGCACTGCATCTATCCATTCTCCAAGGATCTGTGTGTTTGTCGCTGACTTTGCATGAAGCAGATAGATTGCACCAGGATGAATGCTGTCCATGCAAAGCTGCAATGTCTCTGCCGGATCTTTCTGAGCATCGGAGTTGTAATCTAAATAGTGGAAGCTCCAGAATACGCTCTGGTAGCCGAGGCTTTCTACAAGACCTAATGACTGCTCACTTGTAGAACCCTCTGGGAATCTAAACAGCTTCATCTCGTAACCAAAGTTGTCTTTAACCAGGTTGTGAAGAACCATGATCTCGTTTGTCTGCTCCTCAAGTGAAAGCGATGGCATATTCTTGTGGTTGCAGGTGTGATTTCCTACAGTGTGACCGTCATCAATCATCTGTTTAATGTACTCTGGATTGCTGTCATAAAATTCTTTTGTGACAAAGAAGGTTGCTTTTACGTTCTTCTCGCGAAGTGTCTGAAGAATCTGAGGTGTAAAGCCTGCCTCATATCCCTCGTCCATAGTAAGATAAATTACTTTCTTTGATGTATCTTCAATAAACTTTGCATTATACTTTCCATACAGCTTATTTAAATAATAGCATCCATTCGGAACATTTAACGCATCGCGATCCTTGTAATCTGCAATTCCGCTGAACTCATTCGTACTGAGTGTACTTAAATCACCACTCCAAAGCTCTGTAGCTGCGCTTGGTGCCTGTACCTGCTGATTTACAGTTTCTGGTGCCTTATCTGAAAGATATTCACTTGCAATGTAACATGTTGTACCGTTATATTCTACCTTACTCCACTCTGCAGTGTAGCCTATTCTGTGAATGGATGCACCCGCCTCAAGAGATCCTGCCTTTGCTGCATCTGTTGAAGCTGCCTCGCGAATATTAACCTTTTGTGTCGCATAAACTTCTTCATCTCGCGGCTCGTAGCCATCTTCTGCCTGTACAGCCTGTGACGATGTAGCTGCCAAGCTTGACGCGCTTGCTGACGAAGATGACGATACATTCACTTCTCCTGGCGCTACCGGAACTGGAATTGCTTCTTCCTCTGTCGTTACAGGTATAGTCTGCTCAATTGTTTGTTCTTGTGTCTGCTCTTGTGTTTGTGTCTGGCTTGGCAGCTGCGGAAGACTTGCTGTATCATTATTTTTTTTGCCGCAGCCTGACGAAGCCATCATTACTGCTGCAAGTACAATTACACTGCTTCTCAATTTCCAATTTCTCATCATTGTTCCTTTCACCATTCCTTTTCAAAAAAACCTTGTGTGTTAATTCCAAGCTCTTCTGTCAATGCCTCAAGCATATTTTTTTGTTCTGGCAATGTGCACCATGCAAGCCCACATCCAGCCTCTAGTCCGCCCGGAAGCGGTATCATGCGACCTGGAAGCTTATACTTTTTGGCTGCCTGCTGCATATGCATGGCATCTGTCGTTGTAGGAAATACAACCATCAACTTTTTTTCTCTGTTTAATCTACTCACCTTATACCGCCTGATTTTTCTACAAATTACAGCAGTAAAGAAAGTACACGCATAATATACCAGACAAATGCGCGTTTCTCTACTGCCTGTTCCGGATAAATTGGATATGTACCTAAACATACCTCACTAAGCCAAAAGGAGACTTCACCGCAAACTTCATCTTTTAATACGGGCGATGCAAGCTCTTTTCTGGCTCTGATTTGAATTTCAATTTTCTCTCCATCTTTTGCAAGCACCTGATATTTATCTGGTGCATCGGGACAGATTAACTCCACCTGCGACTTTGTCTGCTTAGTCCAGTCATATACACCATCAATAACTGATGCGCTCATTTTGGGTACTGCCGGTGTCTCAAGCTTTTTTGTTTCATAGGCTGACAATCCATAATTCATAAGCTTTTTTGTATCAACCCATTTATAACTTTTATTTCCCGGCCAACCGCATGCAAGAAGCGATACTATATAAAGACGCCCATCTCTTTCTAGGGCACCGACATAACAATACCCTGCTTTTCCTGTAAATCCTGTCTTCCCTGTCAGTGCACCGTCCATCATCTGCAAAAATGCATTATGATTATACACTGAAAATGAATACTTCCCTGTCGTATCGGTAAATTCATACTGCGCTGTACGCGTGATCTTTAAAAATTCTTTGCTTTTTGGCGATGTACGAATGCAATAGCGAAGAAGAAGCGCAAGCTCTCTTGCCGTTGTATAATGTGCCTCATTATCTAACCCGTTTGGTGTTACAAAATGTGTCTGGCTAAGCCCGATCTCTTTTGCCTTTTTATTCATCCATGTAGCAAAGCCCTCTACACTTCCTGCAGCTGCCTCTGCTAAGATAACAGCCGTATCGTTATGGCTTTCTAACATCAATGAATATAAGAGATCCTCGCAGCGAAATGACCAGCCTTTTTGCACGCCAAGATGCACCTGCGGCTGTGAGGCAGCATAGGCAGATGCTGTGCATATTTCTTCTGGCTCCATCATCTCAAGCACAAGAATACATGTCATAATCTTTGTCGTGCTTGCCATAGGCAGGATCACATCTTCCTCCTTACCGTAAAGCAGTCTGCCAGTATCTCCATCAATTAATGCAGCTGATCTGGCATAGAGTGATTCCTGCGCTGGCATTTTTGCTTCATCCGCAGACAACACGATCTGTGCAAACAGCAGGACTGCCACAGCAAATGTTGCCAGTCCTGCCATCATGCTTCGTCTTATTTTCTTTGCTTTATTACTTGTGTTTATAGGATTCACCCACCGCTTTGCATTTTCTAACATACTTTATGCGCGGTGCGAAAATTTTATGAACAAACAAAATCAAAAGCTTTTTATCTCATAGTAAAGTGTTGCCACATATTGGCAGCCCTTCCATATCGGCTCCTTTGACGTATCTTCTCTTGACAGACGCCAATCAAGCCAAAGTTCTTCTGCCGCAAGCGCCATATGACACATAGCAATACCCATGTCAAGAAGCGTCAGTTCTTTCATTCGCTTTGTCTGCATAAGACTTTCTTTTTTCATAAAGATATGAATTTTTCCATCCTGCGGCATAAAACGCCAAGGCTGGAGATTGAATGCAGATGGCGCAATCCTTGCTGCCTCGATAATCTTTCGGACATTTTGCTGCGCTACCGGCGGCTGATTCACAAGCTCTGTTAACTTCTTGCGGCTAGCCGGCTTTCTTACTGCCGTGGACGCCGCCTTTCCAAATGCCACAACAATCATCGGCGGATACTGGTCAAGATCCGGCTTTGACTTTGCATCTCCAAGATAACATGTAGCAAAGCCCTTTGATACCAGATATAAAACCAGCTGCTCCATCACATATCCGGCATTGACTGCCGCAAATGGATGATCCTTTGCTGAAAGCACCAGATAATATGGTGCCTGCACCAAAAACATGCCTTTAAAAACATGCTTTTGTGTATTGTATGCCTCCACAACGGCGATCCTGTACGCTGCCTGCGGATGCAGCGGTGCAAGTGTCTGAATAAAGCAATTAATCTGCTTCATAATATGCGGATCAATTGCCGTCATCTGAAAACGCCTGACGGAATGGCGTCTGCCTATTGCTTCGTATTGTGTCATGTTTCACCAGCCTTTCAGACAAGTGCTTCCAACTCTGCTACTAACTCTCCAAATAATGCCAGTGCATCGGCTACAGGCTTTTCTGTTGTCATATCTACACCAGCCATCTTTAAAAGATCAATCGGATCTTTGCTCTCGCCGCCCTTTAAGAAGTTCATGTAGGCATCTACTGCCGGCTTTCCTTCCTTTAAGATCTTTGCAGACAACGCAACTGCTGCAGAGTATCCTGTTGCGTACTGATATACGTAAAATGGTGTGTAGAAATGAGGAATACGCATCCACTCGTATGCAATCTCCTCATCCTTTTCCATATCTGGTCCAAAATACTTCTGGTTTAATTCCAGATACATCTGACTTAATGCTTCTGCTGTCAGAGGCTTTCCCTGTGCACAGTAATCATGTGCAGTCTTCTCAAACTCAGCAAACATTGTCTGACGAAACAGTGTTCCCTTAAAGCTGTCCAGATAATGATTTAACAGATATTTTCTCTGCTCTTTATCTGTGGTCTTTTCCAAAAGATCATGCATCAATAAGCACTCATTGCATGTAGAAGCAACCTCCGCAACAAAGATCTTATAATCAGAGTATGCGTAATCCTGTGCAGTTCTTGAATAGTAAGAATGAATGGAATGACCCATTTCATGAATCAGTGTAAATACGCTGTCAAGATTTTTGGTATAATTTAACAGTATGAATGGCTGTGAGTCGTAGCAGCCCCAAGAGTATGCGCCGCCTTTCTTTCCCTTGTTTGGATAAATATCAATCCAGCGGTTTTCAAGACCCTCACGCGCATGAGAAAGATAATCCTCTCCCATCGGCTTTAATGCCTCAAGCACCATCTGCTTTGCCTGATCAAACTCGTATGTCTGATTCTGTGCGGCAACGATTGGTGTGTAAACATCATACATGTGAAGCTTGTCTACGCCAAGCACTTTCTTTCTAACAGCAACGTAGCGGTACATCATAGGAAGTGCCTCATGAACAGCACTTAATAAGTTGTCGTAAACGCTCTCAGGCACATTGGAATCTGCCAGATACATAGCACGTGCTGATGAATATTTTCTTGACTGTGCATAAAATTTTGCCTGCTTTAAGTTACCGCGGTAGATTGCTGCAAATGTATTCTTTAAGCTTGCAATCGGACCATAAAGCGTCTTAAATGCACCTTCTCTTACTGCACGGTCTGGTGACTCCATGTAGGAAATATATGTGCTGTTTGTCAGCGGCAGATGTGTGCCGTCCTCAAGCACGATATCAGGATACTTCATATCAGCATTCATTAACACGCTGAAGATATCATCTGGTGCCTCTGCCATATCTCCTGCTGCAGCTAAAAGCTCTTCTTTTTCTGCATCTAATGTGTGCTCCTGTCCGCGAAGCATCTCTTCAATCTTTCTTCCATAATAAGCAGTTCGCTCATTTTCTTTTTCTGCAGCTTCTAACTGCTCCTTGCTGTAAGAAAGAATCTCCGGCTCTACAAATGCACTGGCTGCGCCAATCTTTACGCCAAGGCTGCCAATCTTTGCTGACATTGTCTGGTAGGTGCTGTCTGTCGTATCCTGATCAGAACGCATTCTTGCATAAACACTCAACTTGCTCAAACAACGATGCAGTCCATAGTAAGCATCGAGAACTACCGGAATTTTACTAACGTCTGCTTCAATTGCCCCCTTTAACTTTGCAAATTCTTCTGCTTCCTTTTCAAGAGCGGCATACTCCTCTTCCCATAGTTCGTTATTTGCATAAATGCTTTCAAGGTTCCATGTATCCTTTACATCAATATCTTTGCTATCTTTTACTTCCATATCTGCTTCCCTTCCAAAAATTTTAGAGCTTTTCGCCCTTACATTATTCTATCATACCGCAGAAAGCGGTTACTTGCAACTTACAAAATTTTTACAAAGTGCGTGCGAAGCTCTGACAAACTAGGAAAAACTCCTTCGCACAGCGCGCGCGTCGCCTCATCTGGCTCATCTAAGTCAGGAATCATGAAAACACGGCATCCTGCTGCGGCCGCAGCACGTACACCATTTGGCGAATCCTCGATTGCAATACAATCTGACGGCATACGGCCTGCTTTTTCACATGCAAGCTGATAAATATCTGGTGACGGTTTTCCGTTTTTTACCATAACAGCACTTATTATTTCGTCAAAATAAGATGATAATCCTGCCATTTCAAGGTAACGGTTTGTGCGCTCAAGATCTGTTGCCGTTGCGATCATGCAGCGTATCTGACGGCTTTTTAGCCATAAAAGAATTTCTTTTGCACCGGGCTTTACAGTAATGCCATCTCGTTTAAGCATTTCTTCCATGATCTTTTTTCTATATGCACGCATTTCATCATACGGAAAGCCTTTTCCATATTTTTCTTCAAAAAAGCGATACACATGCGGCCGTCCAAGACTTCTAAGGTCAAGTGCCTCTTCTTTTGTAATGGTATAACCAAATTTTGCAATTGCTTCACACCAACACACATTGTAATATTTTTCTGTGTCAATCAGTGTTCCATCCATGTCAAAAAAGACAGTATCCATAGTTTTCTCCTTTGCAGCACGGGACGTTTTGCAGTCCCACACTATAATCATACAGAATTTTATTTTTAATTGCAAGGTATTTTCTTGCACCGAAGGTCTTTCGTAACATAGCACCGTGAACTATAAAATAAACGCGCGTATAAAGCCCCTTCTTTCTGTGCATCCTTTTAATGCATAATTTATGGCGGCAGCGAATGCTGCGGAAAGGAAGGATACAGATGGCAGGCTACAAAGTGGAAATCTGCGGAGTCAATACGGCAACGTTGCCTCTGCTTGACAACAGTGAGAAGGAAACTTTGTTCCACCGAATCAAAAATGGAGATCAACAGGCGCGTGAGCTTTACATTACTGGAAATTTACGTCTTGTTTTAAGTGTGATTGGCCGCTTTTCTTCAAGTGGTGAAAATATTGATGATTTGTTTCAGATCGGCTGCATTGGCTTAATGAAAGCAATTGACAATTTTGATCTTAGTCATCAGGTTAAATTTTCAACCTACGCAGTTCCGATGATCATCGGTGAGGTAAGACGCTTTTTGCGGGACAATAACAGTATACGTGTCTCTCGTTCCCTTCGCGATATCGCTTATAAAACTGTTTCTGCAAGGGAAGCACTGACAAGGGAGCTTGACCGTGAGCCAACTCTTGATGAGATTGCTGAGCGCACTAGCATCAGCCGTGAGGAAATTATTCAGTCGCTTGATGCAATTCAAAGTCCTCTCAGTCTTTATGAGCCTATTTACAGTGACGGCGGTGACACGCTCTACGTCATGGATCAAATCAGTGATAAGAAAAATAAAGAGGATAACTGGGTTCAGGAGATTGCACTTTGTGAGGCTTAAAAAAGCTCCCTAAGCGGGAGCAGCGCATCATCAAAATGCGTTTTTATGAGGGAAAGACTCAGATGGAGATTGCACAGGAAATACACATTTCCCAGGCACAAGTCTCTCGCCTTGAAAAAAGCGCCTTAAAAACAATGAAGGGATATCTCAGCTGAGATACCCCATACATAGGATGCCAGAGTCAAAAGCTACAAATCCGATCGGGCTTGCACGACAAGGATTTTGAGCTTGGGACCCGCTAAAAGATGAGGATGCAGCGATTTTCGAAGAAAATCAGCGAATCCGAATGTTTTTAGAATTGCGAGAGTTACGAAGTAACGGAGCAATTCGTGGGCATCCACTAAACTTACCGAATGAATGAGAACACGCCTCCGCTTACTAATCCCATGATGATGCCTGCCAGCACGACACCACACATAACAGCAAGTGTGCTCTTTTTAAAATCCATATCAAGAAGGCTTGCTGCAAGTGTTCCTGTCCATGCGCCTGTTCCCGGAAGCGGTATTCCTACAAACAAAAACAGTGCCACATAAAGGCCTCTTCCTGCCTTTTCCTGAAGCTTCTTTCCGCCTTTCTCTCCTTTTTTAAGACACCAGTTGAAGAAGCCGCCAATGTACTTTTTATCACTTCCCCACACGAGAATCTTTCTTGCAAATAAAAAGATAAATGGCACTGGAAGCATATTTCCAAGGATACAGATGATGTAAGATGGCAATAGCGGAAGTTTAAATCCGATTGCATACGGAATTGCACCTCTTAACTCAATGAGCGGCACCATGGAAATCAGAAAAATAATCAAATACTGCATAAATAAAATAACCATACCTTTCCGCCGTATCTGTTAACGGCTATGTGCGTTACTGCATCAGACTGTTTAAGCGGTTCATTGACTCAATCGAACTGATTGGATCTAGTCCGTTTAAGAACATTATATCAACCGTATTTATTCCCTCTGTCTGTGTAACAGTACGAATATATTCTGTAATATTTCCGTTGTATTCTCTGTAGTCAAACCAGTAAATAAACTGATAATGATCTGTTAAATACGGAACAAACGCATCTGCGTATGATTCCTTTACAAGAATACATGCCTGTCCATTTGCGACATTCGGGTTTTCAATATAACTAAATGGCTGATCTCCCGCTGCAAAGCAGCTGTACTTTTGTGTACTGCGATAGCCTGATACATCGTTTATGATCGGCCAGTTTAAGGTATTTCCATCAGTATCTGTAAATGTCATTCTGTCATATGTAAGTGGCTTATATGCAATGACCGTATCTGGATTTGCTTCCATTGCTGATGCCTGCGTCTCTGTGTAATATGAACCTGTAAATCCTGGGAATGTTACCTGCTCATATTCTTCAAGCGCATGCGCATCTACTCCCTTTACCTGTGCCCACGCATTGTAAGCATAATATGCACCAAGTCCTGTCCAGTGGTGATCTGTTCTAAAATAAATATACTCATCTGTATGCGCTGCAAGCACATCATAAATATCAATATTTTTAACATTTGAGTTAAAGCTTGCCACATAATAATCAGTTGCCGCCTTCTCGTTTCTCCAATCAGGCTCTAACTGCGCACGCTCCTCATCTGTCAGATAAAAAGCTTCGCTGTTTGGAACAAGCATAGTATACACATTTGCTGTGCCTGCAAAGGTATCTGCAGTGCGGTTAACCATATCAATATATGTTGTAGCTGCCTGCTGGTTAAAGAAATACATACCGTAACCAGTATCTCCCTCTACATAAACACCATTTAATGTCTGACCTGTAATAGCAGGAAGTGAATATGACGGATCATCTGTCGGAAGCACAATCTGTGCCGGTGCTGTTGCCTTGGCCGGCGTACTTTCTGCTAGCGCTGTAGTTACTTCTGTCTGAACAGATTCCTGCTCTGATTCTTCTGTAACAGCCTCAGATGTCTCTTCATTTTCATTTTTTGTCACAACTGGAATCTCATCTGCTGTGCCCTTATTTGATACAATCTGCTTTGTTTTTATTCCATAAAGCTTTTTCATAGCATTGCTTCCTGACATCCACACATCACGAAGCGGATAGGAATCAGAGTACCATGTGGAAATATCAGAAAAGTAACTTCCATCTAACACACCTGAAACAGTAATTTGCGGAAACTTTGCCAACTCTCTTTTTTCTAGTACTGATTCCTTTGGACGAACAGGAATCATCAATCCGAGAATACAGCAAAATGCCATTACCACAATAAATAAAAACAATCCAAACGTTCTAGCCTTTTTATAGGCCGCTCGTTTTTGTTTCATAAATTCTTCTTTTTCTTTTTTATCCATGACAAACCTTTCTTTCAGACTGCATTAGAACTGGAAATACAAGAACGGATTGTAGCTGTCTCCTACAAGTGCCAAAAGCGACAGCAAAATCAATATTACCGGTGTAACTGCATCCAAATAGTACAAAAGTGTTGGAACCTTTTTCCTTTTATTTTCATAGCGATATGCCGCCATACGCAGATTCTTTCCAATTGGGAATACTGCGATAATGGAAATAATAAGAAGGAAAATATTATTTAACAATGTATAAAGTGTGGAAAGATTTCCAGCCATATGACCAAAACCAAACATACCGGCAAGAACGTTTCCAAGCTCTGCCATATTCTCAAATTTAAATAATACCCAGCCGAAGTATACTACAAGCATTGCATAGATCCAGCCTACTGCTCTTGGCAGTCTTTCGAGCACCTTCTTTAACACAAAGCGCTCCAATACAAGAAATACGAAGAAATAAAGTCCCCACAATATGTAGTTCCAGCTTGCGCCATGCCAAATTCCTGTCAGTGCCCACACAATTAACATATTGCGCACAGTCAGAAGATCTCCTCCTCTGCTGCCGCCAAGCGGGATATACACGTAATCACGGAAAAAGCTGCTAAGTGAAATATGCCATCTTCTCCAGAAATCCTGTACAGACACTGAGCTGTATGGATAATTGAAGTTTTCAAGATAATGGAAGCCTACCATCTGTCCCATACCAATGGCCATATCAGAATATGCGGAGAAATCAAGATAAATCTGAAGCATGTAAAAGAGCATTCCAAGCCAAAGTCCTGCTGTTGTCGCACTCTGTGTATTAGCAAGAAGTGTATCAGCAACAGAAGCACAGCCATTTGCTAAAATTGCCTTCTTTGCAAGACCAATTGAAAAACGGCGAATACCATTAGTCAGATCTGTAAGTGTTACCTTTCTGTCATCAATTTCTGCCGCAACTGTCTGATAACGTACAATCGGACCTGCAATGCACCAATGGAAAAGGATGCAGTATAAAAGAAGCTTACACTATGCCGGCTGTGCAGCAACTTCCTTCACCGGAACCCGCGCCCCGTATCCCAATACACGGTGGGCATCCTGATCTATTTTATATTCCAGTGGGTAACCTACTGGTTCAATGCGCCTCTGTTCAGCATGTGCGTCTTTTACTGTGCCTTCACAATGCTGGTAAGCTGCATTTTCTTCACGGATTCCCTCAGGACCAAGGTACTGGTTGCTTATCTGTTCGTTGTTCTCAACTATG
>ENA-OQKP01000877-OQKP01000877.1-human-gut-metagenome-genome-assembly--contig:-NODE-877-length-18624-cov-4.038763_pt1 | contig 18624 bp, 18 predicted proteins | sample MGYA00242780_ERZ504802 | MGnify/ENA primary metagenome ERZ504802 (study PRJEB26092, sample SAMD00036406) | human gut metagenome | host: Homo sapiens | study: EMG produced TPA metagenomics assembly of... | reverse complement strand
GGTCAGGTAGGAGCAAGGCGCACACTGCTGCGGCGTTCGGTGAAACTTGGGGCAAGATCCGCGGAATCTTGTACCAGGATTTTTGTAATCTTGTGCCGGGGTGCGGCTGGTTCCTTCTGACACTGCAAAGATAACTTCACGTCCGTGCGGCGTGACCCCTTCCGACCCCTTTTGACCCTTTGGGGAAACTGTCCGGGAACTCGGCCAGCACTTGCGTCATGTGGTGACTTCAGGGGGGGCACGCTTCCCTCTTTATTCTTTCCGCGTAATCCACGCTCAAAGAGAGAGGAAGAGTTCTCGGACAGTCTGTGGCAGATTCCAGGGGGAATCACGGTTCTCCCAGGTGGAGGTAGACGAGTTGCAACTGGCGGCAGGTGAAGGATTTCTGACAGGGATGGTATCCAGTGGCTTCCAGGGCGTGGAGCAACGGTGCGCACCGGGCGATCCAGCGCATCAGATGACGCACGGCTACTTTCGGCGTACTGTCCGGAAAATAGAGAAGGGCTGTTTCGGTCTTATTCATGAATGGTTTCTTGTTTAACGTGAGTTTGATAGATGATGATAATGAACCAACGGCCAATCACCTACGGATAGAGTGCGGCCCGGTTGGCACATTGGCGCATTGGTAAATTGCACATAGCAGCAAATCAATAAATCGGTACATTGACACATGGGCAAATTATTCAAATCCCCTTTCGGCATAAAGCGTGCCCGATTGTTTTTATACTAACCGGCATGGAGTGTCGTATATAAAGTTTATCCGGAGTTTTCCGAACAATCCCAATGAATTGCCACAAACGATTTTTGCTATCTGGGAACAACGGCCGCACGGAGCAGCGATGGGGACACGGGGACAGTGGGGACAGCCCCTTTTTTCCTCACACACACATGCGTGTACATATAGAGAGCCGGGTTAGTTCTTGTGATACGTTCCCTTGCCGTCCACACTCACCAGCGCCCCCTGTTTGGTGAGCCGTGTGAGCCAGGTCAGTGCGGTGGATTCAGGTATCCTCCTGTCGTGCGCTTTTTCCAGCAGCGTCCGGCGGGTAAACTCGTCCTCCATCTCGGCAAAGAGCATATCCTTGTCCGCCGTGCTCCGGCGCTTGATAACGGAGGAGGACAGAAACGAAAGAACAGGGGTGGCGTGCAGATAAAGCGGCTCCACCAAGGCAAGCACGGCATGGAAATCATCGTCTGTAATCACCAGGTTCCAGCGCGGGATGATACGGTCCTTCAGATTATCGGAAGAAATATGCGCGTCAGGTTTCACCAGAGAAGGGTCTTCCAGGCTTCGCAGGATGGCGACTATCGACATCATGCGGCACGCATTGATGGCAAGACGGATGACGGAACTGCTCATCTCGTCCCCGTTGATCTTGCCGGAACGATGGAACAGCTTGTCGAACAGGAAGTTGAACTGTTTATGCTTGGCATGAGTCAGCTTCAGGGTAAACAATCCCCGAAGCGTCAGCTCGTCCAGCGTGTTTTTCCATTCGTTGCCCATCAGGCGGAATTCCTCGTCCACATCCACCTCATCCTCGCCGAACTGGTCCGCCCACTGGGTGACGCGTGGCATATAATAAAAGTTCTGGCGGGAGAACAGGCCGTTCTCCGCCGTGGGGATCAGGGGCTTTACCTGTGCGGGCGTACCCGAGAGCAGCACGGAGAGATAGCTTCTGCTCACCTCCTGATATTCGCGGTCAGTACGCCGGTTGTAGGACAGGCGGTCGTGGTCGAACGCCTTGCGCAGCGTGTCGCTCCAGTTTCCGTATTCGGTCCCTATGGCGGTGGATACGGTGTCCGCCTCACTTTCGCAGATGATGCCCGTTCCGTTGGAATCCATGATATTTTGCAGGATGCCTGTTCCGGTGTTGTTTCCCGATATGAGGAACATCCGGTTGGGAGGCAATACGGGAGCTTCCTGATTTTTCCGTTCCTTGCCCAGAGAGTCGTAGGCAGCCTTTTCCCGGCGGTAAGTTTTCATCGCCTCTTTCACCTCGCTGCGTATCTTGTCGTGTATGGGTTCGATGAGGAGCCGTACCCACGTCAACGCGCTTTTTCCCGAGGCAGACGGGGCCACGACGAAAGTCTGCATACAGGGGGCCTGCCACTTCCGGCCGTATTGGCACCGCACTATGTGGGAGAGGGAGGCGCCCAGTACGGTAAACGCTCCCAGGAGCAATACATCACGCTGTTCGGGATTTTTACCGAAGGAGATGATTCTCTCCAGCAGTCCCGGCCACACATAGTTCTGTGGAAAGGTAGGCAGGGGGGAATAAGGATCGGAGCCTTCGGTGAGCTGTTCCTCCTCGTCGGTATCATCGGAAATGTTATTTTCTACCTTATTATATCGCGCGCACGTGTGTGGAAAATCCGGGGCTGTCCCTGCTGTCCCCATTGTCCCTGCCTTGTGAGGGCCGGCGCTGCCGGAAATCTTCACTCCGCATTGCCCGGCCAGATGGAACACGGTTCCCAGATGTATATCTTCTTTATCGGCATGAAGCGCGTTCGAGAACAGTGCTTGTGCATTTTTTTCGTCGTATTTGGAGGAAAGGGAGCAGAGGGAGAGGAAATCATTGCGTCCCGCTTCCCCGCAATCGTTTGCGATGGCGAAAGCCAGTTGTACATATTCAATGTAGGTGGGAGCGATATCCGCGCCTGCCATGCGGACAGCTTCGGTCAGCTGCCGCAAGTTTTCTAAAGGATTGTTCATGTTCATGATATTTGTTGTTTTTTGAGTGCCTGTTTAAATTTTGTCCGGCATTCTTTTGAGTATGCTTTTCTATTCTTCTTAAATTTCCCGGCGTATCAATGCTTCCTCGTCATACGAGAGGAAACAGGCCCGTACCAGGTCCTTGCCGGAACGGTCCACGCCTTTGCCGGAGTGGTTCGTTTTCTTATCTTCCCCGTCCGGGTGGCTGCTGTGGAAATCATAGATCGCTTGTACATAGTTCATCGCCCAGTAGATGTTTTCGGAAGTATTCTGTCTGGTGTCGGGTATGCGTGCCAGGTCGTAGGGGATGAACGCTTTTACTCCGTGTCCGCCGGGGCTGGTGAATGCCAGTACAGGGCGCAGGAGGCGATCGTTGAACAGTTGTCTTTTCAGCTTTTCCGCTTCCCCACGGGAATCAAGATGGTCTATGTCCACCACAATCAAGCCCGACGGTCCGGTCAGGCTGTCGCTTTTGCGGTAGGAAAAGACACCGCAGGGGGTAACGTAGGGCAGTGTCTGCTGCTTGAGCATACGATAGATTTTTTCATCCCCGTTTTCCGCTGCCCGGCGCACGGTCTCGGTCAGTGTTTTCAGGTGTTCGCTGGATGTGATAAGTTTGTACACTTCCTGTAAGGTTATTTCCTTGTAGGGCGTTAAGGTGGGCGGCTGGATGGTTCGTCCGGTGGCACTGTCCTTTACCGGTGATATCGGTGGCAGAAACAGTGACATTTTAAATTGGTTCATTCGTTTTTATTTATTAAATTTGCAAGCCCTGATATTTATGAATCAGGTTATTGATTTTCAATGTTACAAAGTTCGATATAATAACCGAGATACGTGTGTTTTTGTCCTGAATGAGGACATGTAAATGAGTATTCATATAAAAAAATACGATTTAATCCGATGGAACATTTGAATCCTGTTGATCAGGCCCGGCAATTGGCTGCCGAGGTAGTGAAACGTTTGGGCCAGTTGAATCTGCACAGACGGGAGTTGGAGCGTAAGCTCCATGTGGCTAATGGCTTTTTTACCAGCCTGGAAGAAAAAAAATAATATGACGCTTCTTCTTTTTTTCGAGGTGAAGGCGGTTATAGAAGAACACTATGAGAGGCGTATAGAGTTTTACAGGTATGTCAACCCGCCGCTGTCACGGGAGGCGGAACGTGAACTGGGGGAGTGGAAGGGAAGAGTGAGGGAGATAATGGGGATGCTTTGAGTAAATTCTTTAATGAGAAATTTTTGTCTGAAGAAAAATAAATTGTATATTTGCGAAAACCTACTTGGAGGAAAAATATGAAAACGACATCTGAATACATTGCATTATTGCGTAAGTATATGGCTGAGAATGCTCATAAATATGGCATTGTGCGTATGGGTATTTTCGGGTCTGTGGCACGTGGCGAGCAGACTGAAAATAGTGATGTGGATGTGTGTGTGGAAGGTCAGCTGCATGGCTTTTTCGCTTTAGCGGGTATAAAGCAAGAGTTGGAAGAATTATTGGGCTGCAAAGTGGATATTGTACGCCTGCGAGATAGAATGGATTCATTTTTACGTGAAAGAATTCAGAGGGAGGGCATTTATGTATGACACGTTGATCGCTTTCCATATATTGGATTTGATACAGAAATCTCTGGAAAGAATAAGTTTTCGTTTTTCGGATATCTCCTGTCCGGATGATTTTCTATTGAGTGAAAGCGGTATGATGAAACTGGATAGTATCTGCATGAAACTGACTGCGATTGGAGAAAGCATTAAAAATCTGGATAAGGTGACAAACAAAGAATTATTGGCTCAATATCCGGAGATTCCATGGAGGTATGTGATGGGGGTACGTGATATAATAGTACATCATTATTTCGATGTAGATGCTGATGAGATTTATCGTATTTGCCTGGAAGACATACCACAATTGCAGCAAGCGATAAAACGAATGCTGGATGATCTGAAGATGGATAACCTAATAATGGGATAGCTTTTCTTTACCAATATCGTAAAATTCTTTTCTGAAGAAAAGAAGTCATATTTTGCGGTAAACGCAACAGGAAGTGGCGGAATTTGTTTATCTTCGTAGCGGTAATGTTAAAATGGAAAAAATGATGGAACAGCAGCAATTGAAGAAATGCCCGATAGGCATACAGACTTTTGAGAAAATCATAGAGGGAAACTACCTTTATGTAGATAAGACGGAATATGTTTACCGGATGGTGCACGGTGCCTCCAATTATTGTTTCCTGAGCCGTCCCCGCCGGTTCGGCAAGTCATTGCTGACTTCTACGTTGCACAGTTACTTTGCCGGGAAGAAGGACCTTTTCAGGGGATTGGCCATTGAGAAGCTGGAAACCGAATGGACGGAATATCCGGTGCTGCACTTCGACATGAGTCTGGCGAAGCATGTGGACAAGGATACGTTGGAAAGCATGCTGAGCTTCCAGCTTAGCGGATATGAACAAATTTATGGCAAGCCTGAGGAGGCTGTGAAGCTGAACGACCGGATGACTTCACTCATCATGCGTGCCAACGAACAGACCGGCCGACAGGTGGTAGTCCTTATTGACGAGTATGACGCGCCTTTGCTGGATGTGATGCATGAGGAAACGGATCTTCCCGTTCTCCGTAACGTGATGCGCAATTTTTACAGCCCGTTGAAGGCGTGCGACCCTTATCTGCGCTTTGTGTTCCTGACCGGCATTACCAAATTCTCCCAACTCAGCATCTTCAGCGAGCTGAACAATATCTTGAATATCAGTATGCTGAAGCCCTATGCCGCCATTTGTGGCATCACTCAGGAAGAAATGCAGGAACAGATGACAGCTTATATAGAACGGCTTGCCGTTTCGCAGGAAATGAGCAAAGAGGAAACGTTGCAGAAGTTGAAGGAGAAATATGACGGTTATCATTTTACCTGGCCTTCGCCCGATATCTATAATCCGTTCAGCCTGCTGAATGCCTTTGCCAATGACGAGTTGAACAATTACTGGTTTGGCAGCGGCACGCCCACTTATCTGATAGAGATGCTACGCAAGTTCCACGTCCTTCCCTCCCAGTTAGGGGGAAGTATGCAGGCTATGGCTGCTGATTTCGATGCGCCTACGGAGAAAATGGAGGGCATTGTTCCTCTGCTCTATCAGAGCGGTTACTTTACGATAAAGGATTACAACAAGCTGGCCGAACTGTATACGCTGGACATTCCGAACGGTGAGATACGGATCGGGCTGATGCGCAGCTTGCTGCCTGGCTATCTGGCCCATAACACGCTGAAAGGCAATACGACCATCGCCCGTATGTATCTTGCGATAGCCGGGGGAGATATGGACGGGGCCTTGCGTCTTCTTCAGGAATTCCTTTCTACTGTTCCGTATTGTGATAACACGAATTATGAGGGACATTACCAGCAATTGTTCTACATCATCTTCTCCCTGTTCGGGATGTATGTCGATGTGGAGGTGCGTACCCCCAAGGGGCGTGTGGATGTGGTGATGCGTGTTGCCGGTAAGCTGTATGTCATTGAATTGAAGCTGGGTAGGTCTGCGGAAGCGGCCATGGCCCAGATCAATCTGAAGCAGTATCCCGAACGCTTTTCCCTCAGCGGATTGCAAGTGGTGAAGGTGGGGATCAATTTTGATGTGGAGAAACACACCCTGGGGGATTGGGTCATAGAAGAATAGGCCGTATATGATGTAAGAACTCTTTCATTGCAGGGACGGTAAAAGCGAAAAATAATGGAACAGGAACTTTTCGATAGGATATCAATTAAGATGCTGAATATTTGTTTGTTTGAAGAAAAATTTCGTTCTTTGTATTAAGCTTGATTGCAGTTAACAACAAATTCAATCTAAAGATAAGGAGTATGAAGCGTCCTGAAATCGTGAAATCTATACAAAATGCCTTACATAAGGTTGCTCCTGGTATAAAGGTGATACTTTATGGAAGTGAGGCGCGGGGTGATGCGCGTAGTGATAGTGATATAGACCTGTTGCTGTTGATAGATAAGGATGTGGTTACTTTGGAGGACAAGATGCTTTTAACTGCTCCTTTATATGACATTGAGTTAGAAACCGGTGTTCAAATCAATCCGTTTATAGAGTCGATGAAAGAATGGGGAAAACGTTTCACTCCGTTTTATGAGAATATAATGAAGGAGGGGATATTGTTATGACTCCGGAACAGCGGTTTGATATTGTTTTATATAGGCTGAATTCAGCCAAATCATTGTTAGATGAAATAAAAGATCATATAGAGCGTGGTTATTACAATACGGCAATGAATAGGATGTATTATGCCTGTTTTTATGCTGTGAGTGGATTGTTGTTGCAGTCGGAGATAGACGGAGTCAAGAGTCATGAAGGTGTACGTCAAAAATTCAGCCAGCATTTTATTCTTACAGGTAAATTCCCTAAAGAATGGGGACGCTTTTATTCTATTTTGTTCAATAATCGTTCAGCTGCCGATTATGAAGACTTTAAGAACTTTGATTTAGCAGCAACTCAGGAAATGTATCCTAAAGTCTGTGCTTTTATAGGACTTATTGATAATTGGGTTTTCGATAAAAATTAATCCGTAAAGAATAAGATATTTACTATAGGCTGCATGCAATGATGCATGTGGCCTTCCCTTTTTTTTGTTGCCGGTAGCGACCGGCATCCGCATAATGTATTGCATGAACGACACTCTTCGCGATTACCAGCAGGAGATGAAGCTCCGCCTTTTCAAGGAGTGGGAACTTCACCGAAGTGTGATGGTACAGATGCCCACCGGTACGGGCAAGACGCATCTGCTGGCCGCCATAGTGAGGGAATTCCTGCGTGGTTCCGGCAGCCGGGTATGGATCGTGGCGCACCGCCGGGAGCTGGTGGATCAGATAGAGGAAACCGTGTCCCGGCACGGGATGAGCAAAGAGGACGGAAGGGTGAGGGTGATGTCCATCCAGTGGCTGTCACGAAACCGGAAGCACATGGATGAAGAGCCGGACCTGATCGTTATCGACGAGGCGCATCACGCCCTGGCGGAAACCTACCGGATACTTTGGGAGAACTATCCGGAGGCAAGGAAACTGGGTATGACCGCCACTCCCTGCCGGCTGAACGGCAAGGGATTCACGGACTTGTTCGACAGCCTGATTGCTTCGTGGACTGTCGCGGAATTCATCGGAAAGGGTTGGTTGTCATCCTTTGACTATGTGTCCATCCGTGCGAACAGCAGGGAACAGCGGTTGATAGACTCGCTGAAGAAACGGGGTGCGGACGGGGACTACCAGGTAAAGGAGATGAACGAGGTGCTGAACCGGGAGACAAGTATCGGCCGGCTGTATGAGAGCGTGGAACGATATGCCCGCGGAAAGAAAGGAATCGTATATGCTGTCAGCATCGCCCATGCCCGCCGGATAGCGGCTTGTTATAGCGCACACGGACTGGAGGCTGTAGCTATCGACAGCAGGACTCCGGCTTCGGAACGCCGGGAACTGGTGGAGGATTTCAGACGGGGGAAGGTGAAAGTGCTGGTCAATGTGGATATCTTCTCCGAAGGTTTCGACTGTCCCGATGTGGAGTTCGTGCAGCTGGCACGTCCCACGCTTTCCCTGGCGAAATACCTGCAACAGGTGGGGCGTGGGCTGAGGAGGTCGGCAGACAAGGCGTCCTGTATGCTGATAGACAATGTGGGTCTGTACCGCATCTTCGGTCTGCCTGCCCGGAACCATGACTGGGCGGCGATGTTCGAGGGACGGATGATTGGCAACGCGCTGTCCCGGGCACGGGCGGAAACAGGCAGGCTGTCCGTATCCGGTCCGCTGCCGGAGGAGGAAAGACAACGGGAGGATGAACTGGAGATGGTGATAACGCACGACCGGCTGATGGAAGCCATCCGGAACCGGGAGGAAGCAGAAGAGGGAAAGGAATCACAAGCCGCCTTGAAATCTTGTCCCGACCGGCGGAGTAGCCTGTGGGGGCTGAAGCGTGGAAACAAGATAACAGTATCCCCCTGTTATCTGCAAGTCTTTGACATTCAGGGAAACCGTGCGGCAGTCCGTTTGAAAGATGGACAGGCCGGAGTGGTGAGTGCCTCCGGGGAGCCGGAAGTGATACTTGGGTATTGCCGGAGATTGAAGTTCCTGAAAGAGGAACTGCTGGCTGTTACGGATACTGCCGGCACGGTTTCCTACATGGACATGAAAACAGGCCGCACTTACCGGGAGAAGCCGGTGGTGTTTTCCTACGGCGGTGTGGAATTGCTGAGGGTAGGGGAGACTTTCCATAGCCGTACAAAAAAAGCATACGCTTCCATGAACGGGCTGCATAAAGACAGCATCTGCTTTTATGAATATTACTTGAAGATACCGGATTATCGCGTACCGAAGTCCTGCAAGCTGGTGGATTCCGTATGGTCCACGGTGTTTGATGTGTTCGCCTGCTTGTTGGCAGGGGATGACGAGGAAGTTTATTGGTGCTGCGGCCGTCTGGCCGACCGGAGCATCGTGGTGATGGACGGGGCAGGAAGGTATTACCATGTGGAAAAAGGAAAGAGGAAGCGGTACATTGCCGCTAACCTTCCCGAACCCGGTGAGCAGGACTTCGACACGGCTGTAAAGAAGCTGAAAGAGGAAGCCGGACAGCGGGCGGAGGAAACGGACCGGCAGAAGAGAAGGAACGAGGAAGCGAAAAGGCGGAAGAGGCTGGAGGAGATAAGAGATGCCCTTCCGTACCGTATGGGCATGAAATGGGGCTTGAAACTGGGGGAACGTATCATCGTTCCTCCCAAATACAGAAAGATTCTTCCTCCTGTGGGCGTTTATTGTGCTTTTGAAGAGAGCGCCTGCCGGTGGGGGGTGATGGCACTGGACGGGAAAGTGATGGTGGAAGCCCGCTACCAGGAGGTGGATATAGAAAACAACGGCATGGTACACCTGACCGTCATTCCCGGCAAAGTGAAGACCGTCAAACTGTAAGTGTTTCCGGAATGAAACACAAATGACGCGAATGACATAAATTAAAAATCAAGATAAATTTATGCCATTCGCGTCATTTGTGTTCTAAAAAAAAAGTGAGCATCTGCCTGAGTTTGCACATACATTCAGAAAGGTTTCTATTATTACAGAATTTTTTCCATAATAAGCACCATTTCTTTCTTTTTTCACATTTTTTTTCTGTACTTTTGCGCTCAAATTTAAAAACCATTTTTTATAACCCAATATGGCAAATGTGATTAAATTACACAAAGGCTTGAACATCAACCTGAAAGGGAAACCTGCTCAGGAGTTCTTTGACGTGAAGCAGCCGGACATCTATGCGATAGTGCCCGATGATTTTCATGGCGTGACTCCTAAAGTCGTGGTCAAGGAACAGGAATATGTGACGGCCGGGGGAACATTGTTTGTTGACAAGAACCACCCCGAAGTGAAGTTCGTATCTCCGGTAAGCGGTGTCGTTACCAGCGTGGAGAGAGGCGAACGTCGTAAAGTCTTAAGCATCTCCATTGCAGCTGCAAAGGAGCAAGACTACGAAGAGTTTGGAAAGAAGGATGTTTCGACTCTGACAGGCGAGCAGGTAAAAGCCGCCCTGCTGGAAGCCGGACTTTTTTCATTCATTATCCAGCGCCCCTACATCGTGGTGGCTGATCCGAATGCCAAGCCGAAAGGCATCTTTGTTTCTGCATTTGACACTAACCCATTGGCTGCTGATTTCGAATTTGTTCTGAAAGGCCAGGAAAAAGATTTCCAGACTGGTCTGGACGCACTGGCAAAGATGGCAAAGACGTATCTGAATATCAGCGTAGAGCAGAAGAGCCCTGCACTGACCAACGCCAAAAATGTAACTGTAACTGCCTTCGACGGTCCTAACCCCGCCGGAAACGTAGGCGTTCAGATTAACCACATCAGTCCTATCAACAAAGGCGAAACTGTTTGGACACTCCGTGCGGAAGAAGTGATCTTCATCGGACGCCTGTTCAACACAGGTCGCGTAGACCTTACCCGTACTATCGCCCTGACCGGTTCGGAAGTGAAGAAACCGGCTTATTGCAAGCTGAAAGTAGGAGCCTTGCTGACAGATATTTTTGCAGGACGTGTGAACGGAGGTAAAAACTTACGCTACATTAACGGTAACGTGCTGACCGGAACTTTGGTGAAGCCAAACGGATTCCTGGGTGCGCACGCTACAAGTCTTACTGTGATTCCCGAAGGGGATGACCGGCACGAATTCCTGGGCTTTATCATGCCGCGTACCGATCAGTACAGTGCCAACCGCAGTTATTTCAGCTGGTTGTGCGGTAACAAGGAATACACACTGGATGCCCGTATCAAAGGTGGCGAACGCCACATGATCATGTCCGGCGAGTATGACAAAGTATTCCCGATGAGCATTTTCCCCGAATATTTAATTAAAGCTATCATTGCCGGCGATATTGACCGCATGGAAGCACTTGGTATTTACGAAGTGGCTCCCGAAGACTTCGCTGTATGTGAATTCGTTGACTCTTCCAAATTGGAATTGCAACGCATCGTGCGTCAGGGCTTGGACATGCTTCGCAAGGAAATGTGCTAAATAATTAAAAACTAAGAATTAAAAGTTAATGAAAGCGTTAAGAAATTATCTCGACAAGATAAAGCCAAACTTTGAAGAGGGCGGCAAACTCCACGCGTTTCGTTCGGTGTTCGACGGTTTCGAAACATTCTTGTTCGTACCCAACAGCACTTCGAAAACAGGAGTTCACATTCATGATGCGATTGACAGCAAGCGTATCATGTCAATGGTGGTTATTGCGTTGATACCGGCCCTGTTGTTCGGTATGTACAACGTAGGTTACCAGCACTTCTTGGCTGTAGGCCAGGAGGCAGGTTTCTTTGAAAAGTTCATTTATGGTTTCCTGGCTGTTCTGCCTAAGATTATCGTATCATACGTAGTCGGTCTGGGAATCGAATTTGTGGTGGCACAATGGAAGAACGAAGAAATTCAGGAAGGTTTCCTGGTATCCGGTCTGTTGATCCCGATGATCGTTCCTGTGGAATGTCCGTTGTGGATTCTGGCTGTCGCTACAGCATTCTCTGTTATCTTCGCTAAGGAAGTATTCGGCGGTACAGGTATGAATATCTTCAACCCTGCATTGATTACCCGTGCTTTCTTGTTCTTCGCTTATCCTACCAAAATGTCCGGTGATGCCGTTTGGGTAAGCACTGACAGCATTTTCGGTATCGGTGGCGGACAGGTAGTGGACGGTTTTACCGGCGCTACGATGTTGGGACGGGCTGCTACAGCCGCTCCGGGTGCAAGCGAACTGATTAATGTGAACGGTACTCCCGCTACCATGTGGGATATGGTTGTAGGTTTGATCCCGGGTTCTATCGGTGAAACCAGCGTTATCGCTATCGCACTGGGTGCCATCATCCTGTTGTGGACAGGCGTGGCAAGTTGGAAGACCATGTTCTCTGTCTTTGCCGGTGGTATCGTGATGGGATTGATCTTCAATGTATTCGGCTCTACAGATAACATGATGGCTCAGTTGCCTTGGTACGAACACATCGTATTGGGCGGTTTCTGCTTCGGCGCCGTGTTCATGGCTACCGACCCTGTGACTTCCGCACGTACGGAAAAGGGTAAGTTCATCTACGGCTTCCTGATCGGTGTGATGGCTATCGTTATCCGTGTGTTGAATCCGGGTTATCCCGAAGGTATGATGCTTGCCATCCTGCTGATGAACATCTTCGCTCCGCTGATTGACTACTGTATCGTACAGAAGAACATCACAGCCCGCGAAAACAGATTAAAATCAACTAACAACTAAAATATCGGACATTATGAATACTAATAGTAATAGTTATACTATCATCTATGCTTCGATAATGGTTGTTATCGTAGCATTCCTGTTGGCATTCGTGTCTTCTTCTCTGAAAGAAAAACAGTACCAGAATGTAGAACAGGACACAAAGAAACAAATTCTGGCAGCTTTGAACGTTTATGACGTAAAAGATGTGAATGCAGAATATGATAAATATGTGAAAGAAGACGATTTGATGCAGGCAGACGGTTCTTTGGTAAAGAACGATGCTGCTTTCCAGACTTCTTATAAAGGTGAAATCGCTAACGGACGTCTTCATGTATTCGTTTGCGACGTGGATGGTCAGACCAAATATGTGCTGCCTATTTATGGTGCCGGTCTTTGGGGACCTATCTGGGGATACATCGCATTGAATGATGACAAAGACACTGTATACGGCGTTTACTTCTCTCATCAAGGAGAAACTCCGGGTCTGGGTGCAGAAATCACCACTACTAAGTTCCAGGATCAGTTCTTGGGCAAACATGTAATGGAAAACGGTACTGTAGCTTTGGGTGTTGAAAAACACGGCAAGGTGGCAAAACCCGATTATCAGGTAGACGGTATCTCAGGTGGTACTATCACTTCTAAGGGTGTAGATGCGATGATTAAGGATTGCCTGAGCATGTACAATTCATTTTTAACTAATAAATAAGAGGAGGGTAAATAGAATATGAGCGCATTATTTTCTAAAAAGAATAGAGAAGTTCTTTTAACTCCGCTGGGTTTGAATAACCCTGTCACCGTACAGGTGCTCGGTATCTGTTCTGCACTGGCTGTAACGGCTCAGCTGGAACCGGCTATCGTGATGGGTCTTTCCGTAACCATTATTACAGCCTTCTCGAACTTCGTTATCTCCTTGTTGCGTAACACCATTCCCAACCGTATCCGTATCATCGTTCAGTTGGTGGTTGTTGCCGCATTGGTAACTATCGTTAGTGAAATTTTGAAAGCGTTCGCATACGATGTAAGTGTGCAGCTTTCTGTATATGTAGGTTTGATTATTACAAACTGTATCCTGATGGGACGTCTGGAAGCGTTTGCTATGATGAACGGTCCTTGGGAATCATTCCTGGATGGTATCGGTAACGGATTGGGTTATGCCAAAATCCTGATTATCGTGGCATTCTTCCGTGAACTGCTGGGTGCCGGTACATTGTTTGGCTTCCAGGTTATCCCGCAGGCTGTTTATGACTTGGGCTACCTGAACAACGGCTTGATGTTGATGCCTCCTATGGCGTTGATTATCTGTGCTTGTATCATTTGGTACCAACGTGCAAAACACAAAGAATTGCAGGAAAGTAATAATTAATCCCCGTTATAAAACGAAAAGAATATGGAATATTTAAGTTTGTTTGTAAAGTCCATCTTTGTGGACAATATGATTTTCGCATACTTCCTGGGGATGTGTTCTTACCTGGCAGTATCGAAGAACGTAAAGACAGCCGTAGGTCTGGGTGCAGCCGTTACTTTCGTGTTGATTGTAACTCTGCCGGTGAACTATTTGCTGGAAAATTACGTACTGGCACCTAATGCGCTGATTGATGGAGTAGACCTCAGCTTCTTGAGCTTTATCCTGTTTATTGCCGTTAGTGCCGGTATCGTTCAGTTGGTGGAAATGGCGGATGAACGATTCAGCCCGTCGCTCTATGCTTCATTGGGTATCTTCCTTCCGCTGATTGCTGTAAACTGTGCCATCATGGGTGCTTCATTGTTTATGCAGCAACGTCATTTCATCAACATTGGCGAGGCAACTACTTACGCTTTGGGCTCAGGTATCGGTTGGGCACTGGCTATTATCGGTCTGGCTGCCATCCGTGAAAAAATGGCTTACTCTGATGTTCCCGCTCCTTTGAAAGGTCTGGGTATCACTTTCATCACTGTAGGTTTGATGGCAATGGCATTTATGTGTTTCTCTGGTTTGAAAATCTAAAAGGAAAGGAATAAGACAATGGATATGAATTTAATATTAGCTAGTATTGGAGTATTCCTTGGAATTATACTTCTGCTCGTTGTTATTTTGCTGGTAGCTAAGCAGTATCTTACTCCGAGCGGCAAAGTAAAGATAACTATCAATGGAGAGAAAGAACTGGAAGTAGAACAAGGTTCAACTTTGCTGAACACCCTGTCTGTCAATGGCATCTACCTGTCATCGGCTTGTGGTGGTAAAGGTTCTTGCGGTCAATGTAAATGCCAGGTTGTAGAAGGCGGTGGTGAGATTCTTCCTTCTGAAAAGGGACATTTCAGCCGTAAACAACAACAGGATCATTGGCGTCTGGGTTGCCAGGTGAAAGTAAAAGGTGACCTGGGCATCAAGATTGATGAATCTGTACTGGGTGTTAAGGAATGGGAATGCGAAGTAATCAGCAACAAGAACGTTGCCACTTTCATCAAAGAGTTTATTGTGGCTTTGCCGAAAGGTGAACACATGGACTTCGTTCCGGGTTCATACGCTCAGATTAAGATTCCTAAATTTGAAATGGACTACAACAAGGATATCGATAAAGACCTTATCGGTGCGGAGTATCTGCCCGCATGGGAAAAATTCGGTTTGTTCGGCTTGAAATGTAAGAATACGGAAGAAACCATCCGTGCTTACTCTATGGCCAACTATCCTGCCGAAGGTGACCGTATCATGCTGACAGTGCGTATCGCTACTCCTCCGTTCAAACCGAAAGATCAGGGTCCCGGCTTTATGGATGTGAATCCGGGTATCGCTTCATCTTACATTTTCACGCTGAAACCGGGTGACAAGGTAACGATGAGTGGTCCTTACGGAGACTTCCACCCGATCTTCGATTCTAAGAAGGAAATGATTTGGGTAGGTGGTGGTGCCGGTATGGCTCCGTTGCGTGCGCAAATTATGCACATGACCAAGACACTGCACACTACCGACCGTGAACTTCACTATTTCTATGGTGCGCGTGCATTGAACGAAGTATTCTATCTGCAAGATTTCCAACAATTGGAAAAAGACTTCCCGAACTTCCACTTCCATCTGGCTTTGGACCGTCCGGATCCCGCAGCCGATGCAGCAGGCGTGAAGTATACCGCAGGTTTCGTTCACAATGTGATGTATGAAACTTATCTGAAGGATCATGAAGCTCCCGAAGATATTGAATACTACATGTGTGGCCCCGGCCCGATGTCTAATGCAGTCGTTAAGATGCTGGATAGTCTGGGTGTTGAGCCTTCTTCTATCATGTACGACAACTTCGGAGGATAATATCAGGATCTCCTTTTATTAATAATGAAAATAAGCCCGGTAAAAGTGAACTTTTATCGGGCTTTTTCTTTACTTTTGTATAAAACGAAAATGAATATGATAGAGAACATACTAGCCAATTTGAAAATTGAGCGGCTGAACCCGATGCAAGAGGCGTCCATCAATGCTTGGAAAGAGGGAAAAGACCTAATATTATTGTCTCCTACGGGATCCGGCAAGACGTTAGCTTATCTGTTGCCTTTGGTGCAGAGTTTGAAGCCTGGTATAACAGGCGTACAGGCTATAGTGCTGGTTCCTTCCCGGGAACTGGCTTTACAAATAGACCAGGTATTTAAATCCATGAACACACCCTTCAAGGCTGTAAGTTGTTATGGAGGACGACCGGCCATGGAAGAGCACCGTACCATCAAAGGGGTGCAGCCATCAGTCATCATCGGTACTCCGGGCCGTATGAATGATCATCTTTCCAAACAGAATTTTGATGCAGATACGGTCACAACTCTGGTAATCGATGAATTTGACAAATGCCTGGAGTTTGGCTTCCAGGAAGAGATGGCGACTGTCATAGGACAGTTGCCCAACTTGCAACGCCGTTTTCTGTTGTCGGCTACCGATGCGGAAGAGATTCCGCAGTTTACGGGGCTGGACAAGACCATTAAATTGAATTTTTTAAATCCGGAAGAGCAGCTTACCCACCGTCTGCACTTATATAAGGTACTGTCTCCGGAAAAAGACAAACTTGAAACCTTATATAAATTGCTTTGTACCTTGGGAAGCCAATCGACATTGGTTTTCTGTAATCACCGTGAAAGTGTGGAACGGGTAGGGAAATATCTTCAATCCCAGAAGTTTCAATGTGGCATTTTTCATGGCGGCATGGAACAGGATGACCGCGAACGCTCCCTATATAAATTCCGCAACGGAAGTTGCCATGTGCTTATTTCTACCGATCTGGCCGCTCGCGGACTGGATATCCCCGAAATAGAGAATGTAGTACATTATCATCTGCCTGCCAATGAAGACGGATACATTCACCGCAACGGACGTACCGCCCGCTGGGAAGCCGAAGGTAATTCTTATGTTATCCTTCATGCCGAAGAAACAGTGCCCGCATATATAACCGATGAGCCGGAGGAGTTCATTTTACCCGAAGTCACCCCCAAACCTTCTTTACCCGAATATGTGACATTATATATAGGAAAAGGCAAGAAAGATAAAATCAATAAGATAGATATTGTGGGATTTCTCTTTAAAAAAGGAAACCTTAATAAAGACGAAATAGGACGGATTGATGTAAAAGACCACTATTCTTTTGCAGCCGTATCTCGCAAAAAGATAAAACAAACTTTGAATTTAATACGAAATGAGAAGATAAAGGGCATAAAAACACTTATTGAAGAAGCTAAATAATGACAATTTGTCAATTCTCGAAATAAAATGATTAAAGAATAATTCAAAAAGATATTTTTTTTATGCTTTAGATCATTGTTTACTAGGGATGTAGTTACAAAATGAAAGCATAAAAAATCAGATTTAACTAATTTGAAAGAAAATTATGCGGAAATTCGTAAATTTATTAGCGATTTTTTTGGAAAACTGAAAATAATGTGTAATTTCGCCCAATGTAAGATATAAACAAATTGTATAACCAAAACAAACGTCAAATGAAAAAGCATAATTTCAATGCGGGACCATCTATCTTGCCTCGCGAGGTAATTGAGAAGACAGCACAAGCCGTTCTTGATTTTAATGGGTCAGGCCTTTCCATCATGGAAATCAGTCACCGTGCTAAAGATTTTCAGCCTGTAGTAGACGAAGCTGTTGCTTTGTTTAAGGAACTGTTGAACATCCCGGAAGGGTACTCGGTACTATTCTTGGGAGGTGGAGCCAGCTTGGAATTCTGTATGATACCTTTCAACTTCCTCGAAAAAAAAGCTGCTTACCTAAACACCGGTGTATGGGCAAAGAAAGCTATGAAAGAAGCTAAGGGGTTTGGTGAAGTTGTAGAAGTTGCTTCCTCTGCTGAAGCTACATATACTTATATCCCCAAAGATTATACAATCCCGACAGACGCAGATTATTTCCACATCACGACTAACAACACAATTTACGGTACAGAATTGAAGAAAGACCTCGATTCTCCGGTTCCGATGGTTGCCGATATGTCTTCTGATATTTTCTCCCGTCCTATCGACGTGTCCAAATATATCTGTATCAATGGTGGTGCGCAGAAGAATCTGGCTCCTTCCGGTGTTACATTCGTCATCGGGAAGAATGACGCTCTGGGTAAGGTATCCCGCTATATTCCGACCAGGCTGAACTATCAGACGCATGTGGACAGCGGCTCTATGTTCAATACTCCTCCCGTTGTCCCCATCTATGCAGCCCTGCAGACATTGCGCTGGATTAAGGCAGAGGGTGGCGTGAAGGAAATGGAACGCCGTGCCATCGAAAAGGCCGATATGCTGTATGCCGAAATTGACCGTAACAAAATGTTTGTAGGTACGGCTGCCAAAGAAGACCGTTCACGCATGAACATCTGCTTTGTGATGGCTCCCGAATACAAGGAATTGGAAGCTGACTTCTTGAAGTTCGCTACCGAAAGAGGTATGGTAGGTATCAAGGGACACCGTTCTGTAGGTGGTTTCCGTGCATCTTGCTATAATGCTCTGCCGAAAGAAAGCGTACAGGCTTTGATTGACTGCATGCAGGAATTTGAGAAACTTCATTAATATATTATTTTCACCACAGATTACACGGCTTTTCCCAGCTTCCTCACTTCTTTCATCTGTTACAATCTGCTTACTCTTTGGTTCGTCTTTATAACTAGTCTTCACTTATGACATTCCTTGTCGCTACATACAACCCGTTTGCTCAAGTT
>ENA-OQKP01000873-OQKP01000873.1-human-gut-metagenome-genome-assembly--contig:-NODE-873-length-18713-cov-6.166093_pt1 | contig 18713 bp, 19 predicted proteins | sample MGYA00242780_ERZ504802 | MGnify/ENA primary metagenome ERZ504802 (study PRJEB26092, sample SAMD00036406) | human gut metagenome | host: Homo sapiens | study: EMG produced TPA metagenomics assembly of... | reverse complement strand
AAATCTGCGGGCTTCCCGTGGAACGGTATTTTAACCCGGAGATCATGCGGGAAGAAAGCGCACAGCGGCAGCGGGTCAGCCACAAGCTGAAACTCTGCCCGGAAGAATTTCTGCCGATCATCGAGGGTGCGATTGACGGGGCCATTCAAATTCAACAGAAGAATGACGAAACGGAGGGTGCATGACAACCCTCTGTTTTGTTTTTGGGAGGACGCAAGCTGCGCCCTCTCTTTTTTTGTACGGTTTTCGGAAAAGCCGGGATTTTGCGGGTATTTCCTTGGGGTCAGAACGCTTTTTAGGGGAAGAAGAACAAAGACAGCAAGCATAGGGAGTGTAGCCACACTCCCGGCAAACGGCTTCCCATTTGTATCTTGGGGAAATCCCCAAACCCCTGAATGAATGGAGGTGAGAAAGTGGCAAACCGAAAACGGAAGTTTGTGCTGCGCGTCCCGGTGACGCCGGAGGAACGGGCGCTGATCCAGCAGAAGATGGCCCAGCTTGGCACAAAGAACTTTTCTGCCTACGCCCGGAAAATGCTGATTGACGGCTATATCGTCCATATCGACACCGGCCCTGTCCGGGCGCAGACCGCAGAGCTGCAAAAAATCGGCGTCAACATCAACCAGATTGCAAGGCGTATCAACAGTACCGGGACTGTGTACGCGCAGGACTTGGAGGACATCAAGGGGGCGCTGGCACAGATATGGCAGTTACAAAGATCCATCCTATCAAGTCAACGCTGAAAAAAGCGCTGGACTACATCGAGAACCCGGACAAGACCGATGGAAAGCTGTTCGTTTCTTCCTATGGCTGTTCCTATGAAACGGCGGATATTGAATTTCAAATGCTGTTAGATCAGGCGTACCAAAAGGGCAACAATCTGGCCCACCACCTGATACAAGCCTTTGAACCGGGGGAAACCACGGCGGAGCAGGCCCATGAGATCGGGCGGCAGCTTGCCGATGAAGTGCTGCAAGGTAAATACCCCTATGTGATTACCACCCACATTGACAAGGGCCACCTGCATAACCACATCATTTTCTGCGCCGTGGATATGGCGAACCAGCGAAAGTACATTTCCAACCGCCAGAGCTACGCCTTTATCCGGCGCACCAGCGACCGGCTGTGCAAGGAACACGGCCTGTCTGTGGTAAAGCCCGGCAAAGACAAGGGCAAGACCTACGCCGAGTGGGACGCACAGAAAAAGGGCAAGAGCTGGAAAGCAAAACTGAAAATTGCCATCGACGCGGCCATTCCGCAGGCCAAAGACTTTGACGGCTTTTTGCGGCTCATGGAGGCGCAGGGCTATGAAGTCAAACAGGACAAGTTTATTTCATTTCGCGCGCTGGCAGACGGCCTCCGTCCCGGACAGGAACGCTTCACCCGCTGCAAGACCTTGGGGGAGGATTACACCGAGGAACGGATCACCCAGCGAATTAAGGGCATTGCCATCGACCGGGGGCCGCGCAGAAGAAGCGCCGGGGAAATCTCCCTGCGGATCGCCTTGGAGGACAGTATCAAGGCCCAGCAGTCGGCGGGCTATGCGCGGTGGGCGAAGCTGCACAACTTGAAGCAGGCCGCCAATTCCTTAAACTTCATCACAGAACACCAGATTGACAGCTACGAGGGCTTGGAAAGCAGGCTGGCCGAGATCAGCGCGGCAAACGACGCGGCAGCCTCCGCCCTGAAAGACGCGGAACGCCGCCTTGGGGATATGGCGCTGCTGATAAAAAACCTCTCCGCCTACAAGCAGCTCCGGCCTGTGGCGCTGGAACTGCGAAATGCCAAAGACAGGGCCGCGTTCCGGCGGCAGCATGAAAGCCAACTGATCTTGTATGAGGCGGCGGCAAAGGCGCTCAAAGAGGCCGGGATCACAAAGCTCCCCAACCTGTACGCCCTCAAAACCGAGTATAAAAAGCTGGACGCAGAACGGGAACGGCTGTCCGCACAGTACAGCGAAGCGAAACAGAAGTTGAAAGAATACGGCATTGTCAAACAGAATGTAGACAGCATTTTGCGGACAGCGCCGGGAAAGGAGCATACGCAGGAACGATGAACATACCGAGAATGAGTTACCCCCAATACCGCAAGGCCCGCAGGCTCACCCATGAGTGCTGCAACTACTGTAACGGAAACTGCCTCCTGCTGGACGATGGGGAGGAATGTGTCTGTGTGCAGAGTATTTCCTATTCGCTGCTGTGCCGGTGGTTCAAGGTGGCCGTCCTGCCGCTGGACGCTGCCCTGTGCGCCGAGATCACCAAAGGCCGGGACGAAATCAAACGCTGCGCCGTCTGCGGGGCGGCGTTTACGCCCAACTCCAACCGGGCCAAATACTGCCCGGATTGTGCGGTGCAGGTACGCCGGAAGAAAGAGGCGGAACGCCAGCGGAAAAGATACCTCCTGTCTACGCATTTAGGGCGGTAAAAGTCCACGGAAATCAAGGGTTTTTCCGCATGGTCGGCAGGCAGGTGGATAAAGTTATCCTGTTCCCCTCAAAACGGGGTTCTAAATGCGGGAAAATGGACAAAAAAGAAGCGCCGGGCGCAGAGGCTTTGACACCTCCGCGCCCGGCGTTTTTTCAGCCTATTAACTGATCTACATAGGTAATCAGGGGATGCAGTTGTTTCAGGCGAAACATCTCAAATAACTTATCTGAACTTACCCATTGAACATCTACAACTTCTGTTTCCTGTAAACGCATTTCTTCAATCTTTATATCCCTATGAAACAGCCAAACATCGTAAAAATCCTGCACATTTTCCCGTCTGGTCTGATAAATCAATTTTTCACTTCCGGGAGTAAGCAGTATTCCTAATTCTTCTTTTACCTCTCGGATTGCTCCTTGCAAGCTGGTTTCCCCGGAAAATACAGAACCACCCGTACATTCCCAATAAAGAGGGTATTGCTTTTTCGGATGCCGCTGTGATAAAAGATACTGCCCCTGCTGGTTGACGATCCATACACTCACAGATAAATGATACAGCCCTTTGGGTATGATTTCTCCACGGCACATTGTTATTCCAGACTTTTCCCGTTTTGCATTATATAAATCCCATTTTTCCATTTTCATACCTCTTTGTGTGGGATCGGTGCTTGCCGAAAATCAAGTAAGTAAATATCCGCAATCCTTTCTATTTCTGTACGCTGATCTGCGGAATACTTATCATAAATCCCACCTGCTAACATACGGGCTGCCTTTGCGCTTTTAATTGCTGGAAGCACATCATCAAACACAATACAGTGTTCAGGTGCAACCCCTAATTTTCTTGCGGCCAATTCAAAGACATCCGAATATTCTTTTCCCCGCTGAACCTCATCTGTTGAACATAGAGCGTCAAATAATTCTAAAATAGAATTGTTCTTTAAGCATGGAATATAGAGCTTTTCCGGCAACCCCGTAGCAACTGCAAGTTTTATTCCATGTTCTTTTAAGCGCAGAAGATAATCAAGGGCATGGGGCAGCAGACCGACATGGTTACTGTATTCCTCGACCGCCATATTATTCCATTCCTCAATAATTCCCTCTACCGTTTCCTGCAATCCAAAAAGATCAATGGTATATTGTGCGGCTTCCTCAAAACTCCTTGCACATATTTCAGTTACATAATTTTCCGGGACGGGAAGATTTCTCTTTTTCAAAAACTGAATATCTATATGCTCCCATACATCCATTGAATCCAGAATTGTTCCATCTAAATCAAAGATTGCCGCATTAAAATCCATTTTTCTTTTCCTTTCCGCAAAATAAATCTTTCAGTTCCGCAGCAGCAGCTTTTATATCAGACTGCGCTATGATGGCAGATACAACAGCCAGCCCGTCAATTCCCATGGGCTTGAAACGCCCTGCATTTCCCTTATTGATACCGCCAATAACAACTATCGGCAAAGAAACGGCTGTGCGGATTTTCTGTAATTCTTCCATTGATACAGAATCAGCGTCGGTTTTAGTTCCAGTAGGGAACATTGCGCCAACTCCCAAATAATCTGCACCATCCTGTTGTGCCTGTATTGCTTCTGCAATGGAAGATGCAGATACTCCCAACAGCATATTTTCCCCAATTACTTTGCGGACGGCAGCCGCAGGTAAATCATGCTGTCCAATATGTACCCCCGTAGCCTGCACAGCCATTGCAATATCTATCCGGTCGTTTATGATAAGGGGAATATGGTATTTATCCGTAACCTGTTTCACGGCAACAGCCTGATTGTAAAATTCTAATGAGGACAATTCTTTTTCTCGGAGTTGTATCATTGTGCAGCCTCCTAAAATTGCCTGTTCTACCGCTTCTGTCAGGCTATCGCAGCTCATTAGTTGACGATCAGTAACAAGATAAAGTGTATAATCAAAGTTCATTTTGCACCTGCCTATTCTTTAGATAAACCATGCTGATACAATTCGTAGAAATGGTGCGTCGGGCCACAGCCTTTTCCAATCGCAAGAGAGTGTTCGATTGCCATTGTGACATAAGCCTTTGCAGATTCGACTGCAAGCGGAACACTTTTTCCCTTTGCAAGCTGGGAAGCGATTGCAGAAGAAAAGGTACAGCCTGTCCCATGAGTATTTTTCGTATCAATGCGGGATGTTTCAAAATGGTAGAAATTTTCTCCATCAAATAGGACATCAACAGCATTTCCTATATGATGTCCACCCTTGACAACAATCGCCTTACAACCCATGGCATATATTTTTCTTGCGGCAGCCTCCATATCTGAAACTGTGGAAATCTGCATATCCGCTATTTTCTCTGCCTCTGGAATATTCGGAGTAAGTACATCGGCCAGTGGAATTACTGTGTCTATCAAGGTGGAAACCGCCGTAGGATTCATCAATGGGCAGCCATTTTTGGCATACATAACCGGGTCGATTACGACATTTTGGGGCTTATATTGTAATAGTTTCTTTGCCACCGCTTTCATACATTCTGGTGTAGAAAGCATACCGATTTTTACTGCGTCCACTTCAATATCTTCAAATACGGCGTCAATCTGTTTTTCAATCATATCCGGGGTAATATCTTGGATGTCGATAACACGGCTGGTGTTCTCTGCAACAACAGAAACAATAACACTCATTCCAAATACACCGTGAGCAGAAAAAGTTTTCAAATCAGCCTGAATACCTGCACCTCCGCTGCAATCTGATCCGGCAATGGACAATACTTTTTTCATTTTGCATTTTCCTCCATTCTCTCGTTCCGATAGGCCATCTTCCAAAAAGCAAGCTCTAACAAACTTGCTTTTTCAAAAATATCAGCCAGATACTTTTTATTTGCTACTGATAACCCGGCACATTTATGCTCTGCAAAAGCAGACCATTCTTTGCAGCTTTCTGCATATTGTTCATCCGCATAATCTTTGATAAAGTCCCAATATCTTGACTGTCTGCTTGTAGGAACAGCCGCCAATTTGCGGAATATATAGCTGTAACTTAGCATACAGGGAAGAACCGCCATTAAAATTTCTTCATTCTTTCCATGTGACGCAATCTCAAACATGAAATCAATGTAATTTTGATTTTCAGGCAAAGGGGCGATCAGTTCAATATCATCATCTGTTATGCAAAATTGCTTTAGATAATCCAGCCGCACTTCCGATTCCGTATCATTTACAAAGTTCAGCATGGAGTAGTAAAGCTGAATTTCTCTTAATGTAGCAGCATGAAAAATTGCCTTTCCGTATATGCGGGCATAGTTTTTCAGATAGATACTATCCTGAATCATATATCTCTTGAATTTTTCAAGAGGTAGCTTTCCAGTTTGCACTTCCTGCACAAATGGGGTAGCTGCACATTCTTCCCAAATGGGGATGTTGTGGGTTAAGATGTCTTTCATAAATGCCATGTTTGATCCTCCTAAGATAAAAAAATAGAGCCTCTAAAACAATTAGAAGCTCTTTCAGACGCAATACGAGCGTAAGAAATTGCTTCCCTACGCCGGTATTAGCCGACAGGTCCAGAGGTCAGGTCTTACCTTTTTCAACTTGTTCAGTTCCCTCGCAAACACATATCATATCTTATTCAATTAAAAAAGGACATTCCCAAAACAGAGAATGTCCAAAAAATACGAATCTGTATTCTTCAGCTCCCTGCGTTGGTATTAGCCAACAGGTTCAAAGGGTCAGGTTTTAACCTTCTCAACTACAAGGTAGTCCCCCTGCTTGAGTATTATTATAGTTAAGAAGTCCCCAAAAGTCAAGTCTACGCATTTAGGGCGGTAAAAGTCCACGGAAATCAAGGGTTTTCGGCGGTGGTCGATGGGGTGGCAGAATGATTTATCACATACCCGTCGAAACGGGCTTTGAAATGCGTAGGAAAATCTTTCCGCCGCTGGTTTTCCTGCCGGTTCTGTGGTATGCTGGAATAAGACAAAAAACGACAGGAGTTGACACGATGGCCAAACAGGAAATGTTACTGGACACAGCTACCATCAAGGCCGCCGTCGCTGGTGAGAAGTGGGCCAAAGATAAAGTGATCGAACACTACACCCCCATGATCGACGAGCTGGCCGTTGACGAAGATATGAAGCAGCACCTTATTTTGAAGCTGCTGGAAGAACTGCCACACTTCCCGATGGGGCAGGCATAAGAAAAAAGAGCGCCGGACGCAGAGGCACACAGCCCCCGCGCCCGGCACTCTTTATTTAGGTCTGTCCATAGAAATAAAACAGACAACAGAGTTATAATGTGATTACTTAAAAACAAAAATTTCTTCAATAGGTGTGTTTACAGCCCTTGAAATATCAATCGCTAATTTTAGCGACGGGTTATATTGTGCCTTTTCCAGACGCATGATTGTTTCGCGGCGCACTCCAACTATTTCTGCCAACTGTTCTTGTGTCAATCCCTTTATCTGCCTATACTGCTTTAATTTACATTCAAAATCTGGCATAGTTAGTCCTCACCTTCATCAATCGGATCGTCGTGGTCATAGTGATAAAGCAAGAACTCGCTAAGGAATACTTCAAGCGCGATAGCAAGAGAAACCATAATTATATACGCAATAAAGGTATATTCCAAATTCCCCATAAGTTTGCCCTGTCCCAAAATCAGTGTTACAAGAAAAATAATTGTAAGAGCTGTTTTATTGGCTACGGAATGAGCGTGCATTTTGTTTTCTTGGTATCGCTCGTCCATAAAAGTATTTGACAATTTTCCTTCATAGAAGAAACCAAAGAAACCAAAAAACACAAAAAAAACAAAGGGGAAAATAGTTTTGTCGATGTTGTATGTCCAGAACCCCAAAAAGCCGAAAAACCCCAAAAAGCCTAAGAAGCCCAACTTAGGATTAAGATTTCGGGTTATAGTTGCATTGTTGCCTTTCCTTTTATTGACGGCTATAACCTGTATCAGCAGAACGACAAGGTACAGCACATAAAAGGTAATTAAGATGCCCGAAATAATCATAGGCAGGTCTTTAAGACGGAAAGTATAGGTCGAAATATCCATTGGGACAATAAATCTGGCTTCATTAAAAGTAATCGTATACCATGAAGAAACAGCGACAAGCAAAATACATATTGCTCCTAAAATAACAAGCAGTTTTGTTTTATTTTTTTTCATTTTTACAGCCTCCAAAATGTGATGTATTTGTCACCTAACGAGATAAATATATCACTTCGGATTGTTTTTGTCAATGGGCAAGATACAAATATATCTCTTTTGGTAAAGAGCGCCGGACGCAGAGGCATACAGCCCCCGTGCCCGGCGCTTTGCTATGCTTGGATCACTCGTCCGTGAAATGGAATTGCTGCGCTTCAAAGTCGGCATCGTGCATGGTGTCCAGCTTGTCGGCGGTCTGGCGGGCCAGCGCCGCCATGTCCTCGTCCATGTCCGGCAAGGCGGCCCGGATGTTGGCCGCCGTCCTGCGCCGGTCGCTCTTGTGATACATACAGATCAGGTTTTCTTCTTCCACGGTAAACTGCATTGTCATACCTCCAATTCGTTTTTCTTGGTTCTGGCCGGGGGCTTTTTCGGGGCTTGGGCCTGTTTGCTTTCGGATAGCTGCCTGCGGATGGAAGCGCGGGGCCTCCGCACTTCCTTGTCCCGGTTCTCGTCCCTGCCGATCACCGCATACAGGCCGTGCCGGTCTTTCATGCCGGTAAAGCACAGGGATTTATAGGGCAGCATGGAAAACAGCCGGTCGGTGTCCTTGCTGGACGCGATCTGGACGAAGTACGGGGACAGCTCCACCATGAAATGCGTTTTGTTGGGGCTGTTGGGGCCGGACAGGTCTTTCAGCCCGGCCACAATCCGCTGCGCCTCGGCTAAAATCATGTCGTCATGCAGCGCCGTGACGTGGGCCTTGAAGTCGCCGGGCGCAAGCTGCGCCCGGCCTTTCTGTTCCTGCCGCAACAGCTCCCGCAGGTGTTCCGGCTCATTGGGCTTGGCCTCATACCGCAGGAACGCCCCCAGCTTGGGATCGGGCCGCCCGTCGAAGTACAGACCGGCAGGCTGCTCCCGGTCGCCCTTTTCATAGTGCAGGATGATGTTGTCGGCCTGTACCGCCTCGGCTGCGACGTGCCGGAAGTGCTGGGGATAGTCCAGCTCATAGAGATTGCCGCGAATGACGCCCCGCACCTTGCCGGTCAGCGCCACGGCGTAGGCCAGCACCCGGTCACGGGTCTGCTCCCCGTAAAACTTCCATGTGTTGTGCTGCGGGGTGCCTTGCAGGTACACATCACTTTCCCGGAAACAATGTGTCCCGGACGGGCGGGACATCCACAAAAGCGTCTTGTCCTCGGCCTTGTCGCTGGCAGCGGCCCGCCCGATGATCTCTTTGTCGATCTCAAAATCGTTGCGATAAAAGGCGGTGTTCTGCCGCATGAGCTGTTCCAGCGCGGCCAGAACATCCACATTCTCAAACCTGTTCATGGTGTCACACCTCCAATTCCTGTGCTTTTTCCCGCTGCGGCGGTTTCTTCTGCTGTTCCTCCTTGGCGGCTTTGAGCTGCGCCCGGATGGACGGTTTTTTCTGTTTCTGCGCCGGGCGCTGGGTCTGCTTGGGCTTTTGGGCCTCTGCCTTGGCTGCCTCGGCCACGTCAAACAAGGAAATCTGTTCCCCAGCTTTGGCCTTGGCTTCCAGTTCACTCATGGTCGGGGCATTGTTCAGAACGCCGTCGATCATGTTGTAGTTCTGCTCGGTTGTCATTTCAGCGGCCTTGATGGGGCTTTCCTGCTGGGCGGGGATGGCAAAATCGTCTGTGCCGTTGCCCATGATAAGATACTTGCCGTCCTCGGATTGGTGGTGGAAACCATAGCCTGCGGCCTCCAACTGCTCCCGGCTCATGTCGGTTACAAGGAAGCTACCTCTTGGGGTCTGGATGCTCTCGCCGGTGAGCAATTCCCGTGGCGTAAGCTGTTTTTCCCGCTGCAAGAAAAACTCCGGCACCGGCGTAAAGCCGAAGCTGTCACAGTAATGGGCTTCCTCCTTGCCGCTACGGTTCAGCACCACAACGTCGGAAACGGAAAGGCTGTGGCCGGTGAAGTCGGCTGGACGGTCAAGGTTGAATGTACGGTAGATGTCCTCCAGCGTGGTTTTGCCGTCCAGCGGGGCCGTGTAGATAAGATCGTAATTCTGCCGGTCAACGGCCAGCCCCGCTTCCTGCAAGCTCTCGTAAGCCTCAAAGCGATAGTCCCGTGTTTCCGGCCCGCCTTTGAGCTGGTAGATGGTAAAGGTGTCGCCCTGTTCCGGGGGATCGACGGTGAAATGCGGGTTTTCCCATTGGGTGAAAGGCATATCCGGCATGGCCTTGTAGCTGCCGTTCTCCATCGCATAGGGCCGCACCCGGTCAAAGCCGATTTCCTGTGCCACACGGGAGAGGCTTTCCAGTACCACGGGATCACTCCGCAGCCGTTCCATGCGGGTGAAGTCCTCCACAAGATAATTCTGGCCCGCCCGCACATGGAGAATATCGGCGGCGCTCATGCCGTCCTTGCTTTCCATGCCCAGTGTCAGATGGGCGTAGGGTCGGCCATCGGTGTTCAAATCCTTGGCCTCGCTGTTATAGGGCTGGCTCCGCAGCTCGTCGAACCGGGCCTTGGCTTCCTCAAAGGTGGCGAAGTGTTCAATCGGGGTCTGTTGTTCGGCATTGGTGGCCCATGTTTTCAGATCGGGGATGATGTAAAAGCCCCATTCCCGGCCTGCCTCCGGCGCTGCGGCGCTACGCTCGGCCAGTGTTTTTTCGGCACGTTCCCGCACATCGTCCCGCAGCGGCACCGTATAGAGGCTGGAATCAGAAGAAAAGCCCACGTTATTGAAAACGTAGTCCACATCGGCCTCTTTCAAGGCACCTGCCGGATAGTAGTCAGCCCGTGTTGGGGTGTCGCTTACCTTGCCGTTCGCAATATCATGGTTCAATCCCGTTTCCAGATGGGTACAGATTTTGCCGTCCACGGCCAGCGTCACATAGTACCAGCCAATATAACCGCCGGTCTTTTCGTCGGCTCCCTCGTTGAACTCCACATTGAGCAGCGTGTAGGGCTTCAAGCCCTTTTGGGCCGCGATCTCGTTGTCCTTGGCCTCCCGCTGCAACAGCGCGGGCAGGGCCGCTTCCTTGGTGGCCTTGACGATCTCCGGGTTGTACTGTACCAAAGTGCGGTTGACACATTCCGTCTGCACCTTGACCGTCTTGGCTTTTGGCGTCAGGTGGTTGCCGATAAACAGGGACGCGCCGTTGTCAAAACGGATCGTCATATCGCTGGTGCCGCGCCATTTGCCGGTACAGGGGGACGTGTGAATTTCGCCGGTCTTGCAGCCAAACGCCTGCGCGATCACATCAATCTTGGCCTGCAAGGGCAGGTCTTTGTAGCGGTCAGCGATTTCCAGCGCCTTTTTCTGCAACTCCGTCAGGGTTTCGGCGGGAGCCGCCTGCGGCTCGGTGTCGGAAGTAACTTCCTGCGCCGGGGCGGTTTACGGCTCCGGCTCCTGCACGGGTTCTTGTTCCGGCTCCGGCTCTTGTCCCGGTTCCTGTTCCGGGGTGGGTTCTTGTGTCGGCTGCTCCTGTTCCTTGGCATACAACTCCTTGACGGCCTCCTGCGTCAGCTCCCCGGTGTTGAGCTGATCCATCAGCTCCCGGCACCGTTCCGGCGTCCCGACGTAGAGAATATCCCCGATCTTGGCCCTGCCGTTATCCTGCGGGATATAGGCGTGCAGCATATACAGGTTTTCCCGGCTGTCGCTGCGGGGGTTGGCGTGTACCCGGTAGAAGTAGTCCGGCTCGGCCTGTTCCTGTGCCATCTGCGCCCGCTGCTCCCGGCTGCTGTTGCGTTGCAGCTCCGTGGGCTTGATGCCGGAAAGGGGCTGAATACAAGCGATCCTGTCCGACGCATGGTAGGCGTTGTCGTTCAAAAGCCGCTGCCATGCGCCCACACTCGGCGCCCAGCGGAAACCGTTCTCTTTCAACTGCTGGCGGGCGTCCGCTTCCGGCTTGCCGTCAAAGAACACCTGCAAGCGGCCCTGATCCCGGTTGGCCTCCACATGGCCGCCGTCAAACTCCCAGCCCACATAGGCCACTTCGTTTGCGCGGGTCAGGCTTTCGATCCGCTGCCGGACACGGCGGATTTCCGCATTGTTGTTGGACAGCTCCCAGCTCTGAAACGGCTTCTTTTCATAGTGCCAGCCGGACGCCATATCTGCTTTCAGGCTTTCAAGGTTTTCAGGAGAGAGGTGCGGGCAGCCGTCCAGCGTACCGTGTTTGCGGTAATAGGCATTGACCGCTTTCATGGTTTCCTGCGCCTTTTCCAGACCGGCCAGCTTTTTTTGCAGCTTGGGAATGGCCTGCGGGTCGTCCTGCCGGATGCCGCCCATGCCGGTGCTGCGGATTTTATCAAGCAGCCCTTGGATGTACTGCCATTCCTGCATATTGCTGTCGCGGGCCGCGTTCTGTTTCTCTTTCTGGCGTACCGGGAAATTGGAACCACCGGCAATCAAAATGGACGGAACACGGGCGTCAATCTCATAGCCATGGTTCACGTTGGCGGCCAGTTTCCGCGCATAGGTGTCAAGCAGGCTGTCGATCTTCTCATGGTACATGGGATCGACGCGCTTTTTCTGTTCCTGTGCCAGCGCAAAGGCTTTATCCACATAATGCCGGTATTCGGCTGTGGCGCTGCCGGGCTTGTAGTCGGAAAAGCTGTTCATTTCCTTGGCACGGCGGGCCGCGCCCTCATTGATGGAATAGTAGTAGTCGGACGCCGCAGGTTCTTTTGTCTGCTGTTCCGGGGCTTCCTGCTGGGGCGGCTCTTTGACCTCCTGCGGCTGGGCCGGGGCCTCATAGCCAGCCGCCGCATATTCCTCTACGGTCATACCGGCGTCGGCGGCCTCCTGTGCAATTTCGGCCTCCACCTGCGCCTTGTAGTCCTGCAAGCTCTGGTCGAAGTCGGTCAGTTTCGGCATTTCCGGCAAAGGCTCTCCGTGGTTGAGCAGCGGACGGCACTCCATAGCGTAGTCCACCAGCGCCCCATAGTAGGCGGTTTCCTCCGGCGTCAGGGTGTCGCTGGACGCCAAACGGGTCTGCGCCTCCTGTTCCAGCCGGGACAGGTTGCAATGCAGCTCCATGTAGGGGATGATCTCGGTGAGAAAGGCTTCCCGGCTGGCGTGATCCTCCGCCCATGCCTCCGGGCCTCCCTGCCGGGTCAGATGGTCTTTCCATTTTTCGTCGTTCAGATAAAAGGTCTGATACTCCCGGATATGCTCAATCAGGGAACCGTCCCGGTCACCAAAATCCTGCCGCCCGGAATAGCTGTGCGGCTCTCCTTGGAATGTAAAATCAATGCGGAAGTCGGTCTTGTCATAGTAGCCGCCGCCCCGGTGTTCTGCGTCCAGCCGGGCAAACAGGGCGTCGGCTTCATGCAGCGGCATTTGCTGGCCGATTTCAAGATGGGGGCTTTCGGTGAAAATGATCGTCACAACCGGCTCTGCCGTGAGGTCAAGGGCGGGCTGCTGTGCAGCCTTGGCCTCTGCGATTTCCCGATCAATCCGGCTTTTCACCAGCTCGTCCACATGGCCGTGCTGCATTTCATAGCCATGTTCGCAAAACTCATTGATAAGGGCAATCACCTTGTCTGTGTTGTCCACGGCCTCGGCGTACTCCACGATCAACCGGCGTTCCTCGTTGCCCATGCGCTGTCCGTTGCGCTCGGCCCAGTCGATCAGGGCGTTGGCCCGTTCCGTGGGGGTGGCCTCCGGCATAATGGGTTTGTTGTTCAAAAGGCCGTCAATCCCATTCCACGGCTGCGGCTCCGGCTGGGCCTCGGCCCGTTGCAGCGTCCCGTCGCCGGAAAGGACAAAGTCCTGTGTCTGAATGGCGTCCAACGTGCCTTGCGTCACCTCGCCGGTGGATTTCACATCGGCGTCAATCAGGGTTTGCAGCATGGCTTTTACACTGTTGGTCATTTCCTGCTGCTGTTCCGGGGGCAGCTTGGAAAACACACTATCGGGGGCAGGCTGCTCGGCGGCCTGTTCCACGGTTGGCTCCACAGTTTTCTCCACGGCCTGCTGCGCCTGCCGCTGTTGCTGAAGCTCGGAAAGGTGGCCGTCGATGGCGGTAATCAGCTCATGGGCGGTGGCCCGGATGGTTTCAAGGGATGCCCGCAGCTCTTTCAGGTCTTTGCCGGAACTCCAACCGGCCACATACCCAAAGGAATAGTCGGACGTGTCCAGTCCGTAGTGCTGGCAGACGGCATAGGCCACGCTTTCGGCCTGCACCTCGCGGGTGCGGCTGTCGGGCCGGTCGGCCTGCTCGGTCACAGGGGCGTCCGGGTCAATGGCGTGGAGCTTGGCATGGGCAATCTCATGGATGGCTGTTTTCAAAGTTTGCAGCTCACTCATGTTCTCCTGTATGGCGATCCGCTTTTCCGTCAGGTGGTAGTAGCCGTGAGAACCACCGGGGATGTCCTCAAAGGCCATCGGCACGGGGGAAGTCTGTTCCAGTGCCTTGAAGAAGTCCTCGTATTGCTCCACATTTCCGGCCAACTCGTCCACACCGATAGATGGCAACGGTTCGCCCTCGGTCTGGCTCACATCAAAGACAGACACGATTTTGAACGCCGGAACTTGCGTTTCCTGTACTTCGGTCAGAGGCTTGCCGTCCTTGTCCATGACCGGCTTGCCCTGTTCGTCCAGCTTCGGCACTTCCTTTTTCACCTTGTAGGGGGCGGGGGCCAGAATCTTGATGCCTTTCTCGCCCCGCTTCACATTGCGGTGAAAATCGTCCCGCCACTTGTTGTAGCCCGCTACAAGCTGGCCGCCCTGCATGGCGATCAGCAGCGTATTGTTGAAGCTGTAACTGTGGAACTTCGCCATAGAGGTGAGATAGGCTTTGTAGCGTTCACTCTCGAAAAGCTCTTGTATGCCGGTTTCCAGCCGGTCGGTGATCTCTTTCATGCGGTCGGCGCTGTTCTGGCTGTTGAGAACGATGGGGACGACGGGCGGCGGTACCGCAGCTTCGGCGGTGGGCGCTGCCTCCGGCTGCACCGTCTGGGCCGGGGCTTCGTCCCGCAGAATTTCCGGCGCGGGATAGGCCATCACCCGGTATTCCTCCGGCACCGGCTGGCCCTCATGGACACGCTGCCACTCGTCGCCGCTTTTCACCAGATAGCCGTAATCGGTGAAAACACCATGCTCCGTATTGGCAATATGCAGGCCAAAACGGGGCAGGAAAATTCCCGCTTTCCATTCCTCCGGCATATCCACCATGCCGGAACGGTTCAGGTAGTAGTCACCCAACTGGCCCGTGCCGGTGACATCCGGCAGATGCACATAGTAGTCCACGTTGTCGGGATAGTCGATGATCTGGCCGATACTGCGGAAGTCGCTCTGCGGGCTTGTCAGGGCAGCGTTCAGCTCCGCAAGCTCGGCGGCGTCCAGCTTTTCCAGCCTCGCGGCAAGGAAGTTCAGCTCGTCCACATCGGCGGACAGCACCAGATCGCGGGGCAGCTTAATGGGACGCTCCTGCGGGCTTCGGTAGTCGTACAAGAAAAAGTCCTGCGGATTGTCGGCACTGATCCCGATTTCCCGCAGGGCTTCTTGCAGCTTTTCGGTTGTGGTCGGCAAAGAAAACCAAAGGCCCTCTTTGCCTTGCTCATAACGCTGTCGGTTATGAAGCAGGATAGAAAACACTTCGCTCATGGGTTCACTCCTTTCATATTCATAGGGGTTTGGGGCTTTCCCCAACAAGCAAAATCCCGGCCCGGCAGGGTGGCCGGGTCAGGGATTTATCGGAAGTGTGGCTACACTTCCTATGCTTGCTACGTTACTCCGTCAGCTCCTTTTCTCCACGCGGTAATTGACGTATTTCCCGCCGGTATCGGCCAAAAGCACCGTTCCGTCATAGGTTTTGCCGGTTTTCATGGAGCGCAGGCCCTTTACCTTTGCCTTTCCGTCTTTGAGCAGCGCGGCGGCGATCTTCGGGGTGAACGTCTTGCCCCGTTCCTCAAAAAATCGGTCATTCTTCCACATGACAAACTGGCAGGCCCGGTTTCCGCAGTAATAGTTTTTCTTGCCCTCGTAGACGGCTTCGCCGCAGCGGGGACACTTGCCGATAACCACACGCTCGGTTTGAAACAACTTCTGCGCGTCCTCGCTGATCTGGGAGTAGCCCACGATCAGGCCCCTTGTCATTTCTGCAATGCCAGCCATGAAGCCCTCCGGGTCGGCCTGCCCCTTGGCAATGGCCGTCAGCTCCGTTTCCCACTGTGCCGTAAGCTGGGGAGAGGTCAGCACTTCCGGCAGCACACAGGCAAGGTTGTGGCCGTCCTTGGTGGGAAGTAGCTGTTTGCCCCTGCGCTCCACAAAGCCCATCTGCACCAGCTTTTCTAAGATGGAGGCGCGGGTGGCCGGGGTTCCCAATCCCTGCCGCTCGGCGTCCTCCGGCAGATCGTCCGCACCGGCGCGCTCCATAGCAGAAAGCAGGGTATCTTCCGTGTAGGATTTTGGCGGTGCGGTGAAATGCTCGGTGACGGCGGCAGTTACCTTGTCAAAGGTCTGTCCCTCGGTGATCTCCGGCAGTTCCCGCGCAGGCTCCGGGGCGGTGTCGTCGGCGTCTGTTTTGAACGACGCCTTAAAGCGGCGGTCAAGCTCTTTCCAGCCGGGGGTCAGGATGGTTTTTCCCTTGGCGGTAAAGGTGTTCCCGGCACAGGTGAATGTGGCGGTGACAGCTTCATACACATGGGGCGCGGCCACGGCGCACAGCAGCTTGCAGCACACAAGGGACAGCAGTTTCTTTTCCCCCTCGGCCAGCCCGTCAAAGCCTTTCTGCACAAATTCCATCGTCGGGACAATGGCGTGGTGGTCGCTCACTTTTTTGCTGTTCAGCACCCGGCCAAACTGCGGGGACAGGTCAAGCCCCGTTGCAAAAGGAAGCAGCGGCCACAGGCCGGACACAAGGCTTTCCGCCGTTGGCAGCATATCATCGGTCAAATACTGACTGTCGGTGCGGGGATAGGTCAGCAGCTTCTTTTCATAGAGCTGCTGGGCATAGTCAAGGGTCTGCTTGGCGGTAAATCCAAACAGGCGGTTTGCCTCCCGCTGCAAGGTGGTGAGGTCATAGAGGCGGGGCGGCTGCTCCGTCTTTTTCTCCCGTGTTACCGACACACAAACGGTCTGCGCCGTTTCACAGGCGGCTTTCAGGGCCTTGGCGTCGTCTGCGTTTCTCATGCGTTCACTGGCCGCCTCCATGCCGCCCGCCGCGATCTGGACGATGTGGTATTTCTCTTTCTGGAAGCTGCTGATCTTGGCCTCCCGGTCAACCAGCATTTTGAGGGTCGGCGTCTGGACACGGCCCACGGTCAGGGTCTTGTGGTAGAGGATGGAGAACAGCCGGGTCGCGTTGATCCCCACCAGCCAATCCGCCTGCGCCCGGCAAAGGGCCGACTGATACAGGTTATCATAATCGGTTCCCGGTTTCAGATGGGCGAAGCCGTCTTGAATGGCCGCGTCCTCCATGCTGGAAATCCAAAGGCGCTGAAACGGTTTCTTGCAGCCCGCCATCTGGTAGACAAAACGGAAAATCAATTCGCCCTCGCGCCCGGCGTCGGTGGCGCACACAAGGCCGGTGACATCGGTGCGCTCCATCAAAGAACGCAGGGTGTCAAACTGCTTTTTCTTATCGTCAGGGATAATGTACTGCCATTCCTGCGGCAGAATCGGCAGGTCGTCATAGCGCCATTTTTTGAAACGCTCGTCATAAGTCCCGGCGTCGGCAAGGGAAACAAGGTGGCCGATACACCAGCTCACCAGATAGCCGTTTCCCTCCATGTAGCCGTCCTGTTTCTTGTCCGCGCCGATCACGCCCGCAATGCTGCGGGCGACGCTTGGTTTCTCTGCAATTACTAACTGATAGCTCATACTTCGTCCTCCTTATTTCCATCCTCACTTGTCATATCCTCGTCCGGCTCCGGGGCTTCGTCCTCGTCGTCCTCGTCCTCTCCAAAGTCATACTCGGCCAGATCGTCATTGCCTGTGGTGTCGGCTTTTTCCTTTTTGAATTTCAGGAAGTAGAGGGCTGCGCCGCCGCCCAGCAGCACCACCACAAAGAACACCACAAGGCCGCCCATGCCGCTTGGCTTTTCCTCCTGCGGCTGTTCTTCCTCCGGCTGGGGCTTCGGCTCCGGCCCGTTGCAGGCGGTCAGGTTGTTTTTACAGACCGGGCAGGCCGTATTGACGGCCCCAGCTTGACATTTGGCCGTACAGGTGCAGACCTCCGGCTCTTTTTTTCCATCCTCCAACAAGGCTTGCAGGTCGGCGTCGTCCACTTGGTTGAGGAAATGCACCGCTGTTTCCTTGTCCTCGTTGGCCCGGTCGATCAGGATGTAAAAATAATTCCCGGCCTTGGTAGTGACAGTGATAAGCTGTTTATCCCCGAAAAAATCATCCACCAGCGCAGCGTTGCCCTGCGGGGTAACAGGTACGCCCTCCGGCTCCATGCCGCCGGTGGTGGGTTCTTCGGTTTCCTCCGGCACCTCTGCGGGGGCTTCGGTGGTTTCCGGCAGCGGCACAGGGTCAGGGTCAGCGCCTCCGGCATAGGCGGTAACGGTCGTGGTCGCCATGCAGAGCGCAGCGGCCACAGCCAGCGTCAAGGTGCGGAACAGTTTAGATTTCTTCATGGGCGCTGTCCTCCTGTTCAAAGTCCGGGATCGGGGCCGGGGCCGCCTGCAATGCGCCGCCGCGCACAAAGGCGGCGAACTCCTGCGGGGTCATGTTGAGGCCGCGCACAAGCTGGACGATCTGCAAGTTTTCCTGTTCGGTCTTGGCCGCTTCCAGCTCCCGAAGCTGCTTTTGCAGCTCCGCGATCTTGCCCTTGGTTTTCTCAATATCCTTTTCAATGCGTTCCAATTTGTTCATTGCCATAGTGATTTACTCCTTTCTGGCGTTTAAGGCAAACGCCCGTAACAATAAAAATGCTGCTGCCAGTAGCTTGAATTGAGGTTCGTGTAGGAAATGGGGTCGCCGCAGTGCAGCATGACCGAATTTCCCACATACAGCCCCACATGGGACATCCCGGCAGTGTCATAAGTGCCGACGAAAAATACAAGGTCGCCGGGCTTGGCCTGCTCCGGGGAAACGGGAGTGCAGATGTTGTAAAGCCCCTGCGCCGTCTGGCGTCCCACATTCCAGCCGGAATGATTGATAACCCAGCTAATGAAGCCGGAACAATCAAAGCTGGTGCTTGGGGAGCTGCCGCCCCACACATAGGGATAGCCCACATACTTTTCCGCCT
>ENA-OQKP01000867-OQKP01000867.1-human-gut-metagenome-genome-assembly--contig:-NODE-867-length-18842-cov-13.629442_pt1 | contig 18842 bp, 13 predicted proteins | sample MGYA00242780_ERZ504802 | MGnify/ENA primary metagenome ERZ504802 (study PRJEB26092, sample SAMD00036406) | human gut metagenome | host: Homo sapiens | study: EMG produced TPA metagenomics assembly of... | reverse complement strand
GAGGCGTATGCCGAGTTTCAAATTTTGAAAGCCTGCTTTTAGCAGAATTTTGCCCCTTTAGAATTGACCCGCCGATGGAACCTGAGCAGGAACGCCTTTCCAAGCTTTATTCCGGTTCGGGTATCCACAGCCTTACTGAATTAAATCCCAATTTCATGGAAGCTAATCAATAGTAATAAGATAAAGATGCTTTAGGTATGAATTATTATTGCAAAATGAAACGTGTAAATTTATAATGAAAGTAGAATTGGATGAAAGATAATGAGAAGACTAAGAAAAATATTGGGAGGACGTTGAAGATGGCGACATCAAAGGAAGAATTATTGAATAAACTTTCAGAATGTGTTCTGGAAATGGAGGATGAAGAGGTTGTTGATGTAGCGGAAGAATATATTGAAGCAGGTTATCCGGCACTGGATGGAATCATGGAAGGTCTGGTAGATGGTATGAATAAGGCCAGTGAGTTGTTTGAAGAGGAAGAGTATTTTGTGACAGATATTCTGCTGTGTTCCGATGCAATGTATGCCGGACTGGAGGTATTAAGACCGTATCTGCCGGACGAAGAGGAACAGGCTGCAAAACCGATTGCAGTTATCGGAGTGGTAGAAGGGGATACACATGATATCGGGAAGAATCTGGTTAAGATTATGATGGAGACTGCCGGATTTGAGATGCATGATCTTGGAAGAGATGTGCCGGCAGAAGAATTTGTGAATCAGGCAGAAGCATTAAAGGCACAATTGGTGTGCATTTCCACACTGATGACGACCACAATGAGCGGTATGGAAGATATCATCGAACTTTTGAAAGAAAGAGGAATCCGGGATAATGTGAAAGTCATGGTCGGGGGAAGTCCGGTATCGAAGAAATATGCAGATGATATTGGAGCGGATGGATATTCAGTCAATGCAGTAGAAGCAGTCAGAGTTGCAAAAGAATTAGTGGATATTGCATAGCGTACTATAAAAATAAGAGGGTTAAGGATAAAAAGTTATTCAGCCGATAGAAAATATTAGATGGGAAAAAAGTAATCAATGAATGAAAAGGAAAGACTAAAAAAAGCATTACATCATGAAAAGACAGACCGGCCGCCATGTATCTGTCCGGGCGGAATGATGAATATGATTACGACAGATTTGATGGAAAAATCTGGGATTACATGGCCGGAAGCACATCTGAATGCAGAGATGATGGCGGATCTTGCACAGGCCAATTATGAAAATGGCTGTTTTGAGAATGTAGGTGTTCCATTCTGCATGACGATCGAGGCAGAGTCCATGGGTGCAAAAGTCACATTGGGAGACAGGGTGCATGAGCCGCATGTGACAGAATATGCCTTGCATTCGGTGAAAGAATGGGAGAAAATCAGGCCGATGGATATGAATTACGGGAGAGTCAAGGTTGTACTGGATGCAATCCGCATTTTGAAATCGAGAAATCTGGATGTGCCGATCATTGGAAATATTACAGGACCGGTCAGTACGGCAAGTTCGGTAATGGAGCCGGTGATATTTTATAAAGAGCTGCGTAAGAAAAGAGAAGATGCCCATAAATATATGGAACTGGTAGCAGATGAGATCATCCGTTTTGCGAGAGCGCAGATTGATGCAGGGGCGGATATTATAGCGATTTCGGATCCGAGCGGAACAGGAGAGATTCTGGGACCAAAATTATTTGAGGAATATGCGGTGCACTACATTAACCGTATCATTGACCATCTCCAGGCAGAAAAGATGGGTGTGATTGTACATATCTGCGGGCAGATGAGAAATGTGTATGCGCAGGTGGAAATGATCCATTCGGATGTGCTGAGTTTTGATTCCTGTGTAGCGATGAGCGATGCGAAGAAGCATTTGAAAAAGCATGTGCTGATGGGAAATGTCAGCACATGGACACTGGAATTTGGGAATCCGGAGAAAGTGGAACAGTTAGCAGTCAAATGTTGGAGAGATGGTTCCGGGATTATTTCACCGGCATGTGGTCTGGGAACAAAATCACCACTTACGAATATTCAGGCAATCAGATTGGGAATCCGGAAAGCAACAGAAGAAAAAGTTGAAGTCTGAAAGAAAGACAGTAAATTACGAAATGACGATGAAAAATATGAAAAGAGAAAATCTTCTGGAAAAATTAAGAAAAGAAGGAAGATTCGTAGAAAATCCGTGTAATGGAAAAGGAATCTGCGGAAAATGTAAAGTGAAAATATTAAGCGGTGACGCAGGTAAAGTCACAGAAACGGAAAGGCGCTTTTTAAGTGAAGAAGAATTGGCGCAGGGAATCCGGCTTTCCTGTATGGTCTATCCGGAAGAAGAATTAGAAGTGGAAACCCTGCAGAAAGAGAAAAAGGCAGAAGTTCTTTCAGAAGGTTATGTTCCGGAATTTGAGAAGCATACAGAGATCAAAAAGCAATTGATCCATATTAGAAAAACGAATCTGAAAGACCAGACATCCATGGAAGACCAGCTTCTGATCCAGTTGGGAAATGTAGAGATTCCATTTTCGTTGTTACAGCATCTGGAATTAGCAGAAGGGACTTATACGGCAGTCATCTGGTCAGAGAAAAGCCTTATGGCACTTGAGCCCGGTGATCAGACAGACTATCTTTATGGTGCAGCAATTGATATCGGAACGACAACAGTAGTAACTTCATTGATTGATATGATGACAGGAAAAGAAATGGGAACCGCGTCAAGAATCAATGCCCAGAAGGAGTTTGGTCTGGATGTTCTGACCAGGATCAGTTATGAGACCGAGCATCCGGAGGATGGAAAAGAACATTTGCAGAAAGTGATTACAGATTCCATTAATGAAATGTTAGATGAAGTCTGCAGAAAAACAGAGGTGCCGGGAAAGGGCAGAATTGAGAAGCATGATATTTATGAGATTACGGTGGCGGCGAACTGTACGATGATGCATATGCTGCTTGGTGTATCTGCCAGATCTATCGGAAGAGCACCGTATGCTCCTGCATTCGTAAAATCAAAGAATCTGCGTGCAGCAGAGATCGGCATTCAGGCAGGAGAAGGTGCAAGGCTTTATTGTCTGCCATCGGTATCTGCTTATATCGGTGCGGATATTGTTGCGGGGGCATATGTCTGCGAACTCCGTAAGCAACAGAAGAATGTATTGTTTATAGATATCGGAACGAATGGAGAGATTGTGTTCTCAGATCATGGAAGGCTGCTCAGCTGTTCCTGTGCGGCAGGTCCGGCACTGGAAGGAATGAATATCAGTTCCGGCATGCGTGCGGCGGCCGGTGCGATCGAGGATGTAAAGATCACAGAACAGGGAGTGAAACTGCAGATAATCGGGCAGGAAGAATATCGGCAAGAGGAACCGGAAGGGGTCTGTGGTAGTGGAATCCTTGCGGTAGTAAAAGAACTTAGAAGAACCGGACTGATCCGGAAAGATGGTGCATTTATAAAGCCGAAGGATATCAGTGAAGAAGATTACCGTTATCCGATGTTAGAATTAGATGGCAGAAAGCGTAAATTCAAGATGACGGAAAGACTTAGAATCACACAGGGTGATGTCCGGCAGGTCCAGCTGGCAAAGGGGGCGATCCTTTCAGGATTCTATGCACTGTTGAAAAAGGCAGGAAGGACAATGGAAGATCTGGATCAGGTTATGATTGCCGGTCAGTTTGGAGCACATCTTCCGGCAGAAAGTCTGATCGGAACCGGAATATTACCGAAAGAAGTGAAAGACAAACTGATCTATGTGGGAAACTCTTCCAAAACAGGAGCTTATCTGGCATTGATGTCCGGTAAAGCGAAACAGGAGATGGAAGAACTGGCACATCATATGGAATATATGGAACTGGGAGCAACGGAAGGATATGAGCGACTGTTTGCAGATTGCCTGATGTTCCCGGATGAGTCGGAGATTACGGAATGATTCAGGATTTTAAATGTACATATGGAAATTCAGCAGGCATCCGTGAAGCGGTAACAAATCGAACAAATCTGACGTTCCCGGATGCATATAAGCATGCGGAAACGATGGCAGAACTGGCACAAGTACTTAAGGAATGCGACAAGGCGCCGTTCTGTGAACTTCCGTTTTGCCATACCGTTGAAGCAGAGGCGATGGGCGGGATTATTAATTATGGAAATGAGAAGACCGGACCGAGAGCGAAAGAATATCTGTGTACGGATATAGAAGAAATATTAGAACTTCCGGCAATTGATTTCGGAAAAGGGAGAATACAGGAGGTTTTAAAAGCCTGCCGTATATTGTATGAAAAAGGAGAACACATTGTATTTGAAGTCTCAGGACCTCTGACGATATTGAATGTTCTGATCGATCCTAAATATGTGTTCAAAGGGATGCGGAAAAAACCGGAACTTATGGCACGGATATTTGCGAAGTTAGGAAAAGAGATACTTGCTTATATGAAACTAGCGAAAGAACAAGGGGCAGACTTTATCAGTTATGCGGATTCTTCCGGTGGTGTCAACATTCTGGGACCGAAAATGGCTGAACAGATGGTGAATCTTTTTACTTATGATTTTGTAAAACAGGCGGGAAAACTGGCAGATGAGCATACAATGATTCTGCTCTGTCCGAAGACGACATTCGCACTTCTTGGAACGGGGAAAGCGAAATTAATTGATTGCCAGATTCATGATGATAGAAGTCAGGAAGAAGATTCATTAAGTTATGCGGAAGCATGCATTCGGATGAAAGGGAAAATACGTTTTGCAGGACAGATGTGCATAAAAAATCTGGATTATAGGATGAAGAATGGAATTATGAAGGAAGTCCACATACTATAAGAGTGATTTATAGAATATATTATGGGTGATTTTGGCATATCATATTGTATAAAAAGCTTGTGAGTGAAAGAAAGATGTCTCTACTCACAAGCTTTATTAGCCCTTATTCCCAGTTTGATGGCTGAACCGGATATTTTGCGCATTTTCTTGCTGCACGCATATAAGCATCGATATTTTCAAGAGAAGTGGTAACCGGAATATCACATCCAGGTGCAATCGTGAATCCGCGAGGGTTGTCCCAGCATTTGCAGAAGCAGTCGATAACAGCCTGTTCGATACTTTCAGGAGTACCGTTTAAGATTTCCATAGGGGATACATTTCCCATAATAGAAAGTTTATCGCCGACTGTTTCTTTTGCGTAAGCGATATCAACAGAACTGTCGATACTGATGCCTCGGATACCCATTTCAGGGAAGGTTTCTAAGAGTTTGGTAGTGTCACCGCAGATGTGGAAGCCGGAACCATGGCTGCCCCATTCTTTCCATTTATCCATAACTTTTACATAGTATGGAATGACAAATTCACGGAACTGTTTTGGTGATAACAAAGAAGCAGTCGGTTCGGCAAGACCGATACCGATTTTATTTTCTACGAACTTGCGTCCGACTTCAATCGTTGCGTCAGCAGCAAAGTCAAGTAGCTTATGAAGATTCTCTTTGTCTTTGCGCATAGCTCTTAAGATTTTTTCTGTGCCGGCAAGGTTGGCAGCGGTCGTAAATGGTCCCATCAGTCCTACTCCGGTGAAAATCTCATCATTCAATTCATCCTGGATATAACGGACGGCGTCAAAAGCAACCTGGGCATTATGGTCATTTTCAAAACGAAGTTTTTCAAGGTCTAACCGGTCAACATCGCCGATATTTTCCAGAACAGATTCCTTGATGATCGGAATTCCGAATGCATCATAAGTAGATGCGGCACCGAACGCAACCGGAATACCATCGATACGGTAATTAACGCTTAAGCCATCCTGACCAAAACGTTTGTAACTTTCAATGAGCCAGTGGGCACGGGATTTCGCCTCTACAAAAGCATCCTGGTAAGATGCTCCAAAGTTCATTCCGATGTACGGAGAAAAAAGCTTGATAGGCATACGGTCTACGGGTTTTCCAGCGAAGAGGGCAAAAGCACGCTCCTTTGGTGTCATTTGATCATCTTTGTGCATAATAAGTACACTCCTTTTATTGTAGTATGCATTAAGAAAATGTCAGTGGCAGATTCTTAGCATTGTGATAATATTATTATATCCTAAATGAAAGGAAATGTCAGAGAAGGCTAGAAATATCTGATTGAAAATACTTATAAATAATGTAAAATATAAATAAAATTAATGAGAAAAAATAGTATAGACGATATTGAACAAGACTGTGAAGCAGGTATAATAAAAGACAGAAAAATTTGACAGAAATTTTATCCGGGAGGAAACATGAGATTAGAAAAAAACAGACAAGACCAGATGACACCGGCGGAACGGATTGCGTCGGCAGGAGAAGGGAAAATGGTGGATCGAGTGATCACAATCCCATTTATGGGAGAATTAAAATGTTATTTAAGCGGCATCCGAAGTCGGATATGTATTTGATCATGTTGAGAAACCGGGTGAATAAGGAAATCCAGAAATTTGGTATTTAATTTATTAACCATCCGCTGCCAGTCACGACTTGAAGGAAACAATAATCCTTATCTATTGTTTCCTTCAAGGACTGAGAGGCCGCTTCCCCAGTTAATAAATTAAATCCCAAAATACACTGCTGAATACGCCGAAAGATCCAGCACAGCCTTCCCATCCGTAACCTTCACTTTCTTCTTCGTATACTTCTTACTTCCTTCAAATGTTACATCATCACTAGCTAGAATCACTTCCAGTTCCGTTGCATCCTTTATTGGAAGTTCATACCCTTTCTGATCCTCATCCGAGAAATTAAAGACAGCAACGATACGATCTTTTCCATCTGTTCTTTCGAACGCATAGATACAGCGCTCTTCCTGATGGCAGTCCAGCCACTGAAATCCTGCATTCTCATAATCTTTGGCAGAAAGAGCAGGAGTTGTCATATACAGATGATTCAGTTTCTGCATGAAGTGATGGAATGCATCGTGAATTGGATACTTTAGGATATCCCAGTCCTGTTCACGTTTTTCATCCCATTCACGGAGCTGTCCGATCTCATTCCCCATGAAGTTTAATTTCTTTCCAGGATGTGCATACATGTACATATAGAAGGCACGTGCCTGTGGGAATTTCTCTTCGTATTCTCCATGCATTTTCTGGGCGATGGTTGCCTTTCCGTGAACCACCTCGTCATGTGAAAGCGGAAGAAGGAAATCATCGTTATAATAGTACATCATGGAGAACGTAAGCTTGTGATAATCGCGGCTTCTGTATTCCGGTGCGGTGCGGAAGTAGTCAAGTGTATCGTTCATCCAGCCCATATCCCATTTGTAATCGAATCCAAGTCCGCCCTGATCAGCAGGTTTTGTTACGCCTTCGAAAGAAGTAGAATCCTCGGCAGAGAGCATAACTGTCGGGTGCAGTGTTTTTAATCCGCGGTTCATTTCACGAATAAAGTCTACTGCATTATTGTTGACACCTCTTGCCGGTTCACCCTGCCAGTAAATGATACGGCTGATTGCATCCATACGGATTCCGTCCACATGATATACGCTTAACCAGTAGTTCGCAGCAGACTGCAGGAAGCTTCTAACCTCGCCTCTGGAATGCATGAAGTTACAGCTGCCCCATTCGCTGACACCGACATCCTGGTGTGGATATTCATAGAGTGCAGTTCCGTCATAGTCGGACAGCGCATAGTGATCAACGGCAAAATGTACCGGTACAAAATCCATGATGACACCGATGTCATTCTTATGGCAGGCATCGATGAATTTCATCAGTTCTTCGGCAGTTCCGTAGCGGGCGGTCGGACTGAAGAATCCGGTGTTCTGATATCCCCAGGATTCATCACATGGATGTTCGCTGAGCGGCATAATCTCAATATAATTGTAATCATTTTCTTTCAGATAAGGAATCAGGATATCGATCATTTCCACATAAGTATACCAGTCGTCTGCTTTTTCAGAAGGCTTTTTAAATGATCCGAAATGCAGTTCATAGATGTTCAGCGGCTTGTCCTTGCATACCGAACGTTTCTGCATCCATTTGCTGTCTTTGAATTTATAGTGGGACAGATCGCGGATGATGGAAGCAAAATTCGGACGTAGTTCCATGCCGAAGCCATAAGGATCGCAGTGCTCCACGCAGCTTCCGTCCTGTCTGTAAATGCGGTATTTGTACATCATACCTGGTTTTGCTCCCCTGGCATAGCATTCCCAGAAATTGCCATCATAAGTTTTGTTCAGTTCCCATTCCTGCCAGTCGTTAAATTCCCCAATAACCGTAATGCGTGATGCTGCAGGTGCAAAGGTACGGAATGTGGTTCCGTCTTTGTCCGGGTGTGCGCCGAGAAATTCATAAGCGTCGAATATTTTCCCTGTGTAAAATCCGTAAAAATCCATAGTAACCTCCGTAAAAATGCAACGTTAATAATTAACTGTCGAAAAGATAATGGACAGTAGTTGCTTTTTTGTTCTATAATCATATTATAAGAAAAATGCAAGGTGGTATCCACCGACAAAACCGACGAAAGGATGGATAACCGACAAATATGAGAAAGTGTTGGGAAAATGGGAGGTAAGATGGATCTTAGAATTGAGAAAACAGAGCGGGGGATCAAGAATGCATTTATCGAATTGCGTTCCAGAAAATCTCTGGAAAAGATAACAGTAAAAGAACTATGTGAAAGTGCAAGAATCAATAAGTCTACCTTTTATGCGCATTATAAAGATATCTATGATTTGTCAGATGCGATGGAAGAAGAAGTGGTACAGTCGATTACGAACAGTATCCAGCATCCGGAATATCTGCTGGAGTATCCGGCAGAGTTTGCACGGGAACTTCTGATGGCTTATGTATCTCAGAATTCCCTGACGGCAATTTTGTTTTCCGGCAGTCAGGCGAATCATTTTGCGGATAGTATTGAGCGGAGCATTAAGCAGATGATCTTTGAAAAATACCCGGAATTGAAAGAAGATACAGCAATGAATGTGATGCTCAGCTATTGTATCCAGGGGAGCTATCATGCTTACCAGAAGAACCGGAGCGGAGATGTCATGACGGTGATCGATGTGATCGCAGGGATGACGGGAGCGATTCGACCGATGTATGAAGAACGATTGGGGGAAAGCAGATCATGAATCCAGAACAGCCGTGTATCCGTATTTCGGTGCGGAATCTGGTGGAATTTATATTAAGACATGGAGATATTGACAACCGGACCGGAGGGGCAGATAAGGATGCCATGCAGCAGGGCAGCCGCATACATCGGAAAATCCAGAGACAGCAGGGGGCGGAGTACCGTGCAGAAATTCCGTTAAGATATCAGATACCATGCGATGGATTTATCCTGAGTGTGGAAGGAAGAGCGGACGGAATCATAGAACTTCCGAAGCGTGTGGTGGTCGACGAGATCAAAGGTGTATTTAAAGATCTGAAACGTCTGGAAGAGCCACAGCTTTTGCATCTGGCACAGGCAAAATGCTATGCATATATTTATGCAGAACAAAATAATCTCGAAGAGATCGGAGTGCAGATGACGTATTGTAATCTGGATACCGAAGAGATCCGTAGATTCCAGGAGATATATACCCGGGCAGAACTTAAGAAATGGTTCGAAGATCTGGTGTCAGAATATGAAAAATGGGCAAGATACCAGATGAAATGGAGAGCCAGGAGAAATGCTTCAATTAAAACTGTGGAATTTCCATTTGAATACAGAGATGGACAGAAGAGGCTGGTTGAGTCGGTATATCGGACCATTTTAAGAAAAAAGAAACTATTCATCCAGGCACCGACCGGAGTCGGCAAGACGATGGCGGCCGTATTTCCGGCGGTGAAAGCTGTCGGGGAAGAACTGGGAGAAAAGATTTTTTATCTGACGGCCAGGACGATTACCAGAACGGTGGCAAGTCAGGCATTCGCGATTCTGAGAGAACAGGATCTGAAGATGAAGGTCATCACATTGACGGCAAAAGAAAAAATCTGTTTCTGTGAAGAAACCATCTGTAATCCGGATGTGTGTCCATATGCAAAAGGGCATTTTGACCGTGTAAATGATGCCGTTTATGAACTGCTCACATCGACAGACGAGATGAGCCGGGAAGTATTGGAAGAACAGGCAAGAAAATGGAATGTATGTCCATTTGAAATGGCACTGGATGTATCACAGTGGGTAGACGCAGTTATATGTGATTATAATTATGTTTTTGATCCAAATGCACATCTGAAACGCTTTTTCGGAGACGGCGTCAAAGGAGAATACCTGTTCCTGATCGATGAGGCACACAATCTGGTAGAACGCGGCAGGACAATGTACAGCAGCAGTATTTGCAAGGAGGATTTTCTGAAGATCAAAAAGCTGGTAAAATACGGGGAACCGAAACTTGTCTCGGCGTTGGAGAGCTGCAATAAGCAGCTTCTGGAATTAAAAAGAGAATGTGACGGCTGCCAGATACTGAACAGTGTGTCACATGTGTATATTAAGCTGCTGTCTTTGATGACGAAGCTGGAAGAGTTTATAGAAGACTGTAAAGATGAAGTGATACGGAAAGAGGTGCTGGAGTTTTACTTTGGTATCCGTAATTTCATATATATTCATGACCGGCAGGATGAAAATTATCTGATCTATTCAGAACTTAGTGAAGAAGGAAAGTTTTACCTGCATCTGTTCTGTGTCAATCCGGCAGGATGTCTGCAGGAATATATGGGGAAAGCAAATAGTACGATATTATTTTCGGCAACATTTCTTCCGATCAATTATTATAAAAAACTGTTATCTACAACAAAGGAAGACTATGCAATCTATGCGGAATCTCCATTTGAACCAGGCAAAAGATTATTGCTTCTGGGAAATGATGTCAGCACGAAGTATACCAGGCGAGGACCGGAGATGTACCGGAAGTATGCAGAATATGTGATGCATGTGATAAAAGGAAGAACAGGGAATTATATTGCGTTTTTCCCGTCTTATCGATTTCTGGAAAAAGTCTGGGAAGTATTCATGGAATTGCCACAGGAACAGATTGAAGTTGTAGTACAGTCCCAATATATGACGGAACAGGAACGGGAAGAATTCCTGAAAAAATTCGAACAGGAAAGAGTACACAGCCTGATTGGTTTCTGTGTGATGGGTGGTGTCTTTTCGGAAGGAATTAATCTGACGGAAGATAAACTGATCGGGACAATGATCATCGGGACAGGACTTCCGCAAGTGTGCCTGGAACGGGAACTTTTAAAGTATTATTTCGACCGGAAGAATCTGAACGGATTCGATTATGCTTACCTGTATCCGGGGATGAATAAGGTGTTACAGTCCGCAGGAAGAGTTATCCGGACCGATCAGGACAGAGGTGTGATCACACTGTTGGATGACCGGTTTATGGACAGACAGTGCCAGGAGGTGTTCCCGAGGGAGTGGAATGATTTTCAGATCTGTAACAGTGAAAATATTGAAGAAAAGATTGCAAAATTCTGGAAGGCGGAAGAACAGACAGATATGAAATAAGCAGCATTAAAAAGAAAAATACCATGAGGAACATATGCTCCTATGGTATTTCCCGTCATGCATCCGAAAGATGTATTAAAAATAAGATAAAAATTCCTGCGCGGCTTTGGATATCGGGACTTTCTCGTTATATGCGATGACAAGCTCCCTTTCCGGAAGTACTTCTTTTGTCTCGACAATGAAAAGCGAATCCGAATCGGAGGTTTGGGAAAGGCAGAAATCCGGAATAAATGCAATTCCAAGTCCGATGCGGGCAAGATCAATGAGAAGATCATTACTGCTGAGTTCAATCTCCGGAACCAGATCCAGCTGGTTCTGAAGAAACAGATTGTGCAGATATTCACTGGTCGTACTTTTTCTGTCCAGCATAAGGATCGGATAGTTCAGAAGTTCTTTGAAAGAGAGCTTCTTTCCTTTTAATTCCTCAAATGCCTTGTCTGCGATAAATACATCTTGAAAATCTTTGATTTTTTTTACATTCGGAACATTCCCGAGATAAGCATTCGGTGAATTGACAACGATCAGATCCACCTGTCCGGTCTCAAGGAGTTCTACACAGCGAATGGATGTCGCATTGGTAACTTTGATATGCGCTCCGGGAAATTCCCGGTGGAAACGTTCCAGATAAGGTACCAGAAAATAACGGCAGATCGTGTCACTGGCTCCGATATGAAGCTGTCCTCCGCGTGCGCCGACATCGAGGAGCTGGCTTTCGCCGCGCTTGATCAGGCTGATCGCCGGTTCGATGTGGCGTAGAAGGATCTCGCCTTCGGTAGTAAGACGGACTTTCTTGGTACTCCGGATGAATAAGGTCTGATCCAGCTTCTTCTCCAGTGCCTTGATGGACTGGCTGACAGCCGACTGTGAGATGAACAATTGCTTGGAGGCTTCCGAAAAGCTTAAGGTGGAAGCTACATAGTAAAATACTTTATATAATTCATAGTTAATATCCATGATAAGTCCTCCTAATGAATCTTAACTGTATTATAAGTGAAATGAAAGAAAATTACAACCGTATTTATAAATAGAAGTGTTATAATAATGAAAAGCAGGAGGAAAAAGACTTGAAGAAGCTAACAACGATCATATCTGTTACGGCCATGATGTGTGCAGTGATGGCAGCACTGATATTTAGTATATGGCTGGCCGTATATGGAGACAGTAATTACAGGTTTTATAAAAAAGAATATCAACGCTATGAAGTGACGGAAGATCTGGATATGAGCATAGACCATGTCATGTATGTGACAGAACATATGATGAATTATCTGATCGGGAAAGAGGAGGAGCTGTCGGTTGTGACGACAGTGGAAGGAAGAGAGCAGGATTTCTTTAATGAAAGAGACCGGCTGCATATGCGTGATGTCAGGAATCTGTTCCTGGGAGGAATGAAAGTCGGAGTAATCTGTCTGGCTGTGGCAGCAGTTATACTGGCGGTATTGAGAAAACGGGAAGAAGACTGGAAGAGACTGTATTTCAGAACATATTCGATCGCACTGAGTGCCTGGCTGGTCATAGGCGTACTGCTGGGGATTGCATTCCGTGTAGATTTTACAACGTGTTTTACGATTTTTCATAAGCTGTTTTTTACCAATAATCTGTGGGTATTCGACCCGGAGACGGATTATATGATACGGATGCTGCCGGAAGGATTCTTTTTGGATATGGTGATCCGCATCAGTAAAGTGTTTGTTGCAGTACTGGTTCTGATATGGATTGTATTGTTTTGGGGAAAAAGAAATTATAAAAAGGAAGAGAAAAAAGATGATTGATAAGTATAAGTTATAAAAGTGTTTAGATATATTAATTGTATTAAATAATGATTGTTGTGTTATACTAACAATAGAAAATGTGTAAAAATTCATTTGTGGAGGATTACTTATGAGCAATGTAAAAAGAGTGTACGTGGAGAAAAAATCAGGATTTGATGTACAGGCAAAGGAACTTAAGACCGAGATCCGAAGCTATCTTGGAATCAAAGACGTAGACAGCGTCCGTGTACTGATCCGTTACGATGTGGAAAACGTATCGGATGAGACATTTGAGAAAGCATGTAACGGCATCTTTTCTGAACCACCTGTAGATACATTATATAAAGAAGAATTTCAGGCAGAAGAAGGAAGCAAGATCTTTTCCGTAGAATTTCTTCCGGGACAGTTTGATCAAAGAGCAGATTCCGCTGTGCAGTGTATTCAGTTTATCAAAGAAGACGAGCAGCCGGTAATCCGTACAGCGACTACTTACGTGATCCATGGTGGAAACGGAACTGTTTCGGATGAAGAATTCGAAGCAATCAAAGAGCATTGTATTAACCCTGTAGATTCCAGAGAAGCACAGGAAGAAAAACCAGAGACACTGGTTACTGTATTCGATGAGCCGGCAGATGTAAAGATCTTTGACGGATTTAAAGATATGGAAGAAAGCAAACTGAAAGAATTATACGATTCTCTCGGACTTGCCATGACATTTAAGGATTTCCAGCATATCCAGAATTATTTTGCGTCAGAAGAAGACCGAGATCCTTCTATGACAGAGATCCGTGTTCTGGATACCTACTGGTCAGATCACTGCCGTCATACAACATTCTCGACAGAACTTACAGATGTTTCGTTCGGCGATGGTGATTACAGAGAGCCGATGGAAGCAACTTATAAACAGTATATCGCTGACCACAGTGAGATTTTCAAAGGAAGAGAAGATAAGTTTGTCTGCCTGATGGATCTTGCACTGATGGCAATGAGAAAATTAAAACGTGAAGGAAAGTTACAGGATCAGGAAGAGTCTGATGAGATCAATGCATGCAGTATCGTTGTTCCAATCGAGGTAGACGGAGTGGAAGAAGAGTGGCTTGTAAACTTTAAGAACGAGACACATAACCATCCGACAGAGATCGAGCCATTCGGTGGTGCTGCTACCTGCCTTGGAGGAGCTATCCGTGACCCATTGTCAGGACGTACTTATGTATATCAGGCAATGCGCGTGACAGGAGCCGCTGATCCTACCGTATCTGTAAAGGATACATTAAAAGGAAAGCTTCCACAGAAAAAACTGGTCAGAGAAGCAGCCCATGGATATAGTTCATATGGTAACCAGATCGGCCTGGCAACCGGAGCGGTAAAAGAAATCTATCATCCGAATTATGTTGCAAAACGTATGGAGATCGGAGCAGTGCTTGGAGCAGCACCGAGACGTGCGGTTATCAGAGAGACATCGGATCCTGGAGATATCATCATTCTTCTTGGCGGACGTACCGGACGTGACGGCTGCGGCGGAGCAACAGGATCTTCCAAAGTACATACAGAAGAGTCCATCGAAACATGCGGGGCAGAAGTGCAGAAAGGTAATGCACCGACAGAAAGAAAGATCCAGAGATTATTTAGAAGAGAAGAAGTCAGCAAGCTGATCAAGAAATGTAACGACTTCGGTGCAGGCGGAGTATCCGTTGCTATCGGAGAACTTGCAGACGGACTTCAGATCGATCTTGATAAAGTACCTAAGAAATATGCCGGTCTTGACGGAACAGAGATCGCAATCTCTGAATCACAGGAACGTATGGCAGTTGTTGTAGATCCAAAAGATGTAGATGAATTCATGAAATATGCATCCGAAGAGAACCTGGAGGCAACAAAAGTAGCAGTTGTAACAGAAGATCCAAGACTGGTACTTTCATGGAGAGGAAAAGAGATTGTAAATCTTTCACGTGCATTCCTTGACACCAACGGAGCACACCAGGAGACAACGGTAGCAGTTGACATCCCGAACAGAAAAGACAGTATCCTTGTAAGAGAAGATGTGAAAGATGTAAGAGAAAAATGGCTTGGTATGTTAAAAGACCTGAATGTATGCTCACAGAAAGGTCTGGTAGAGATGTTCGACGGATCGATCGGAGCAGCTTCTGTATTCATGCCGCATGGTGGAAAATATCAGAAGACAGAGACGCAGGCAATGGTGGCAAAACTTCCGGTATTAACAGGAGACTGCGATACTGTAAGTATGATGAGTTACGGATTTGATCCATATCTGTCAACATGGAGTCCATATCACGGAGCAATCTATGCAGTGACAGAATCTATCGCAAAGATCGTAGCAGCAGGCGGTGACTACAGCAAGATCCGTTTCACATTCCAGGAATACTTCCGTCGTATGACAGAAGATCCACACAGATGGAGCCAGCCGTTTGCGGCACTTCTTGGTGCTTACAGTGCACAGCTTGGATACGGACTTCCTTCTATTGGCGGAAAAGACAGTATGTCAGGAACGTTTGAAGACATTGATGTACCGCCGACACTGGTATCTTTCGCAGTAGATATTGCAAAAGAGAAAGACATTATTTCACCGGAACTTAAGAAAGCCGGAGATAAACTTGTATGGCTTCGTATTGAGACGGATAATTACGATATTCCTGTATATGGAAAGGTCATGGAACAGTATGGTAAGTTTACCGAAGATATCCACAGCGGCAGGATCGTAGCAGCTTATGCATTAGACAGACATGGTATCGCGGCAGCAGTCAGCAAGATGGCATTCGGTAACGGCATGGGTGTGAAGATTGAGCATAATGTAGATGCAAGAGATTTATTTGCACCGTCATTCGGAGATATCATTGCAGAAGTACCTGCAGATAAGGTGTCTGAACTTGGAATTACCTATACCGTGATCGGTGAAGTGACAGATAATGCGGCAATCGAATATAAAGATGTGAAGATCGCATTAGAAGAGGCAGTATCTGCATGGGAAGAAACACTGGAAAAAGTATTCCCGACCAATTCCGGAGCGGAAGGACAGGATGCGAAGGTGGAGACAGGATTATATGATACATCTGATATTTATATTTGTGACCACAAGATTGCTCAGCCGACCGTATTTATCCCGGTAATGCCTGGAACAAACTGTGAATATGACAGTGCAAAAGCATTCGAAAGAGCAGGAGCAAAGGTGATCACAAAAGTATTCAGAAATATGAGTGCATCTGATATCGTTGATTCTGTAGAAGTATTTGAAAAAGCGATCGAACAGTCACAGATCATCATGTTCCCAGGTGGATTCAGTGCAGGTGACGAACCGGACGGATCAGCAAAATTCTTCGCAACAGCATTTAAGAATGCGAAGATGAAAGAAGCGGTAGAAAAATTATTGAATGAGCGTGACGGACTGGCACTTGGTATCTGTAACGGATTCCAGGCTCTGATCAAGCTTGGTCTGGTACCAAGCGGAGAGATTACAGGACAGCAGCCGGATTCACCGACACTTACATACAACACGATCGGCCGCCATATCTCCAAGATGGTCTATACAAAAGTAGTAACGAACAAATCTCCATGGCTCAGAGAAGCAGAACTTGGCGGAGTATACACCAACCCTGCATCTCATGGTGAAGGAAGATTTGTTGCAAATAAAGAATGGCTGGACAAGTTATTCGCAAATGGCCAGGTTGCAACACAGTACTGTGATCCGGAAGGAAATATCACGATGGACGAAGAATGGAATGTCAACGGTTCTTACTGTGCGATCGAAGGTATTACAAGCCCGGATGGACGTGTACTTGGCAAGATGGCACACTCAGAAAGAAGAAACAGAAGCGTGGCAATGAACATTTACGGAGAACAGGATATGAAGATCTTCGAATCCGGAGTAAAATACTTCAGATAATGAAACAGACAGAGAGAAGAGCAGAATTCTATGTATTGTGATAAATGCAATTCAGAGTGCGTTCTGTTTCAAAAAAATGAATAAAACACAAGAAAAAGCACAAAACCCTTGCAAAATCTGCAAGGGTTTTGTAAAAAGTTGCAAAATAACAAAAAACTGTAAAAATATCTTGCCAGATACACTTGTTTGCTTTACAATAGTAAAGGACAAAGGCGTCAGGGAAAAACAGATGGCGTAAGTCATCTGTTTTTTTATAGTAAAGTATGCCTTTGAAAAGGATACGTATATTATTTAGGAGGTAGAAAGCTATGTCATATGTTGATGAAGTACTAGAGAAAGTAGTAGCTAAGAATCCTGCAGAGCCAGAATTCCACCAGGCAGTAAAAGAGGTATTAGAGTCATTAAGAGTTGTTGTAGAGGCTAACGAGGAGAAATTCAGAAAAGACGCTCTTCTTGAAAGACTTGTTGAACCTGAAAGACAGATCAAATTCCGTGTTCCATGGGTAGACGATAAAGGACAGGTTCAGGTTAATACAGGATACCGTGTACAGTTTAACAGCGCAATCGGACCATACAAAGGAGGATTACGTCTGCACCCATCTGTAAACCTTGGTATCATCAAATTCCTTGGATTTGAGCAGATCTTTAAGAACTCACTGACAGGACTTCCGATCGGCGGAGGTAAAGGTGGTTCTGATTTCGATCCGAAGGGAAAATCAGACAGAGAAGTAATGGCATTCTGCCAGAGCTTTATGACAGAACTTTGTAAATATATCGGAGCTGATACAGATGTTCCGGCAGGAGATATCGGAACAGGCGCAAGAGAGATTGGCTATATGTTCGGTCAGTACAAGAGAATCAGAGGCCTGTATGAAGGTGTCCTGACAGGAAAAGGATTAAGCTACGGCGGATCTCTGGCAAGAACAGAAGCTACAGGATATGGACTTCTTTACTTAACAGAAGAATTATTAAAGATCAACGGAAAAGACATCAAGGGAATGACAGCAGCGGTTTCCGGAGCAGGTAACGTTGCAATCTATGCAATTCAGAAAGCTCAGCAGCTTGGAGCGAAAGTTGTAACAGCAAGTGATTCAACAGGATGGGTATATGATCCGGACGGAATCGATGTTGAAGCATTAAAAGAGATCAAAGAAGTAAAACGTGCAAGACTGACAGAGTATAAGAACTACCGTCCTAATTCAGAATATCACGAAGGACGTGGCGTATGGTCTGTAAAAGTAGACCTGGCTCTTCCGTGTGCTACACAGAACGAACTTCATCTTGAAGATGCAAAACAGTTAGTAGCCAACGGATGTGTAGCTGTATGTGAAGGTGCGAACATGCCTACTACATTAGAAGCAACACAGTATCTGCAGGAGAATGGTGTAATCTTTGCACCTGGTAAGGCTGCAAATGCCGGTGGTGTTGCTACATCTGCACTTGAGATGTCACAGAATAGTGAGAGACTGAGCTGGACATTTGATGAAGTAGATGCAAAACTGAAAAACATCATGGTTAACATCTGCCACAATATGGATGATGCTGCAAAACGTTACGGAATGGAAGGTAACTATGTTGCCGGAGCTAACATTGCAGGATTTGAAAAAGTCGTAGATGCTATGACGGCTCAGGGAATCGTATAAGATTTATAAAAATGCCCCGCAGGCCTTGATATGCTACCCTCATATAGGACAATGAAATATAAAAGTCCTATATGGGGGTATTTTCATGTTCAGAAAGAGTAAGATAGAACCAGTAGAAAAAGTAAAAATAGTCGAACGCTACCTTGCAGGAG
>ENA-OQKP01000858-OQKP01000858.1-human-gut-metagenome-genome-assembly--contig:-NODE-858-length-19054-cov-5.455910_pt1 | contig 19054 bp, 14 predicted proteins | sample MGYA00242780_ERZ504802 | MGnify/ENA primary metagenome ERZ504802 (study PRJEB26092, sample SAMD00036406) | human gut metagenome | host: Homo sapiens | study: EMG produced TPA metagenomics assembly of... | reverse complement strand
AAATACAAATAAGATTCCAACAGAACCGTGGGACACACGGGGATAGCTCGCTTATGCTTTGCCCTATCGGGCAATCGAACGAGAAGCCCCCACTTCAAGCGTTAGCTAAGTGGGGGGAGCATGTCACTAAAAAGGTGAAAGCAAAGAAAAAGGAAGCAAGTATTCCGTAAAATAGTGCCTTTTTCATTAAAATACCTCCAGATCCCGTCCGTTTACGGTCATTCCCTCATAACCGGCAGCACGGATCTCATCTAAAATAGCTTCGTCCCTGCGGCGCATTTCTGCTTCCAGATTGATATGATTGTCCTGGATATTCATATGGTAAATGCGATGATAGGTGACAAGAAGTTTTGGCTTTGCTTTTTGTGCTACTTTTGCCAGGTCTGTACTTAAGGTGTGTACTTCCTGGTGATATTTCTGCCATTTTGGTTCTCGGCAGGTGATACCAGCGCTGTATTCCACTTCATGAAGAAGAATATCGCAGCCAGCGGCTTTTTCAGCTACGATGTCTAATGGGGCAGTGTCTCCTGAGATCACAATGGTGCGGTCAGCAGTCACAAATTTATAGCCGTAGCTGATGAGAGTTCCATGGCTGACAGGAAATGCTTCTACAGTGACACGGTTATCCTTATAAACAATACCTGGCTCTTCAATTTCCGTTACATCTACCTGGTAGCCCTGTTCATTGGCTTTTTCAAAGCCATGGATACGGAAATCAATATCTGTTTCATAGGCCTTTAAAATGTGTTCTGTCATATGTTTTAAGCCTTTTGGGCCAAAAACTTTTAATGGAACAGCCCGCTCCAGCACCCAGGGGGTAAAGATCAGATCCGGGTATCCGGCTGTGTGATCTGTGTGCAGATGGGTGGAAAAAGCCACTGTAAGGAGATCAGGGCGAAGGGCATCAATGCCGTTAAAATAAGCTTTAGAAGCCTGACGTACTACGCCTGGTCCAAAATCTACCAGATAGGCTCTGTCACCAACGACCACGGCAGAAGCAGGTCCGCTGGCATTGGGGCAGGCGTTTGGGGTTCCAGTTCCTAAAAGGACAAGTTTTGTTTCCATGATGTACATTCTCCTGTGTTTTTAATTATTTTTGAAAAATAAATGTCTGCGCTGCAGCCGCTTGCTTTTTGCTGCACTCATTCTATTCCATATCAAGCAGCATTTTCTTTACTTCGATCATGCGGTCACGCAGGTTAGCAGCTTCCTCGAAATTCAGTTCTGCAGCAGCCTGACGCATCTTCTTTTCCAGTTCTTTTGCAAGCTTCTTTAATTCTTTTTCATCCATGGATTCCAGATCTTTTTCATCAGAACCGTGAGGATTTTCCACAGCCTTGGAAATAGCGATAAGGTCACGGACAGCCTTTTTAATGGTAGTAGGTGTGATACCGTGTTCTTCATTGTATTTCTGCTGGATCTTGCGGCGGCGCTCTGTCTCGTCAATGGCTTTTCTCATGGAATCGGTGATGGTATCGGCATACATGATCACATGGCCTTCAGAGTTTCGGGCGGCACGGCCGATGGTCTGGATCAGGGAAGTTTCAGAACGGAGAAATCCCTCTTTATCTGCATCCAGAATGGCAACCAGCGTGATTTCCGGGATATCCAGACCTTCACGCAGAAGGTTGATGCCTACCAGGACATCAAATACATCCAGACGCATATCACGGATGATCTGGGCCCGCTCTAAGGTATCGATATCTGAATGGAGATATTTAACACGGATGCCTGCTTCCCGCATATAATCAGTAAGGTCTTCGGCCATTCTCTTGGTAAGGGTGGTGATCAGAACCTTGTGGTGGGCGGCAGTTTCTTTGTTTACCTCAGAGATCAGATCGTCGATCTGGCCTTCTACCGGCCGGACAGAGATCTCAGGATCCAAAAGTCCCGTAGGCCGGATGATCTGTTCTGCACGGAGCAGTTCGTGATCCCTTTCATAATCAGAAGGAGTGGCAGATACAAACATCATCTGGTTGATCTTTCCTTCAAATTCCTCAAAGTTCAAAGGTCTGTTATCCAGTGCAGAGGGCAGACGGAAACCATAATTTACCAGTGTAGACTTACGGGAACGGTCACCGGCATACATTCCCCGGACCTGAGGCAGTGTAATGTGGGACTCATCTACGATAATAAGGAAATCTTCCGGGAAATAGTCGATCAGCGTACAGGGCGGTTCTCCCGGTGCCAGACCGGTCAGATGCCTGGAATAATTTTCGATACCAGAGCAGAATCCTGTTTCCCGCATCATTTCCACATCAAAATTGGTGCGTTCAGAAATGCGCTGGGCCTCTAAAAGCTTGTCTTCACTTTTAAAATAAGCTACACGTTCTTTTAATTCCTCTAAAATGTGTTCCGTTGCCTCTAACATCTTTTCCTTGGGGACAACATAGTGGGAAGCAGGAAAGATCGCCACGTGGCCTAACTGTGCTTTGATCTCACCGGTCACCGTATCGATTTCCATAATGCGGTCTACTTCATCACCGAAAAATTCGATCCTGTAGGCTTCGCTGTCAGAATAAGCAGGGAAGATATCAAGAACATCCCCTTTTACCCGGAAAGTTCCTCGCTTAAAATCCATGTCATTGCGGTCATACTGGATCTCAATCAGCTTTTTGATCACATCATCCCGGTCTTTTTCCATACCTGGGCGCAGGGAAATGACCATGTTCTGGTAATCAATGGGACTTCCCAGACCATAAATACAGGACACAGAGGCAACAATTACCACATCCCGGCGTTCTGAAAGAGCAGCAGTAGCGGAATGACGCAGCTTGTCGATCTCATCGTTAATAGAGGAGTCTTTTTCAATGTAGGTATCTGTAGAAGGAACATAGGCTTCCGGCTGGTAATAATCGTAGTAAGATACAAAGTATTCTACTGCGTTTTCCGGGAAAAATTCCTTCATTTCAGAATAAAGCTGGGCTGCCAGCGTTTTATTGTGGGCAATGATCAGAGTAGGGCGGTTTAACTGCTCTATTACATTTGCCATGGTAAATGTCTTACCGGAGCCAGTAACACCTAAAAGGGTTTCAAATTGATTTCCTTCTTTAAATCCTTTGACCAGCTGTTCGATCGCCTGAGGCTGGTCACCGGTAGGTTTATATTCAGATACTAATTTAAAATGATCCATGAAGTACTCCTGTTTAATTTGTCAAAGGATAGTTGCAATCCGCTTTCGCTATTGCTCATAACCGAATTTATAAAAAGTATAGTTACAGTTCAGCCTTGCGAAGATTTAGGGTTAAAAGTACGTTGAAAACTTGTTTTCATAAGTGCTTTTGGCGCTAAATCTTCATAAGGCAGACGCCCAAAGCTTCTTGTCCGCTATAAGCGGGCAAGAAGATGCAAGGCTGAACTGTAACAAAGTATATCATGCATTTTGGAAAAAGTATAGACGGAACAAAGAACATTTGTTCTCTATATGGCTTTTTACAAGTCTATGCAGGTATGGGAAAATAAGAAGAGGGAAGTCTTTAGGGGACAGTGGCTGGTCTGCGATCTTGGCAGAGAACTGTCTGCACAGGTCAGTCTGTTTCCAAGAACAGGTTTTGCCCGGCTGATCGGTGAGGAAACCATTAAAACAGGAAATGAGATCTTTGACAAACGCTTTACAGTCTGGTCTGATGACAGAGATCGTGTTTTCCATATTTTAACACCACATGCCATAGAATACATTCTTTCGGCGGCCAAAATAAGCGGCGGAAAGCTGTATATGAGCTTTTTAAAGGAAGGAAAGGTTCATATTGCAGTGGAAAGTGACCGTGATTTCTTTGAAATCGGAGGCGGAAGCGCAGATCCGGATCGTCTGAGGGAGAAGATCCGGTCTCAGATCCGCTGGTTTACAGACATGATGGATGAACTGCGTCTGACAGAAAGAATTTATCGATGAACTGTAACATGAAATAATGGTACAATTTCAGACTATATTCCTATAAAATCGTAAACTCTTTTTAAGGTTTCTGAAATTGCATATTTCTACCCTCTTTATTATAATAAAAATAAATAATAAATGAGATATTTTTATAAAGAATTATAGTAAGGAGGATGAAATATGAAGATGAGAAAAGTTTGGTGTATTGCATTAGCTGCAGCAATGACGTTTATGTCCGTTATGCCTGCGTTTGCAGCGGATACAAAGATCGATACTGTAAAACTGACTTTTTCCTATGACAAGGCGCCGGCCAGTGGAGATTTCATTGGTTCTATCCATGTAAGTGGTGATACAGGCAGTTATTATGTAGAGTCTGCTGAGTATACCAATGCAGATGACCAGGATACATGGACAGTAGGCGATGTACCGGAAGTAAAGGTAGAGCTTTATGCAAAAGACGGTTATCGTTTCTCTTATACCAGCAAAAGCCATTTTAAACTGTCTGGATGCAATGCTGAGTTCCAGAAGGCAAAGATCTATGACAGCGGCGATTATATTGAAGTAACAGCCCAGTTAAAACGGGTTGGCGGCAAACTGGAAGGAACTTCCAATCTGGAATGGAATGATGGTATTGCGGAATGGGATTCCATTGATGGTGCCAAAAGCTACGATGTAAAGCTGTTAAGAGATGAAAAAACAGTGACAACGGTAAGTACCACAGCAACTTCCTTTAACTTCTCCGGTTACTTTAATAAAGAAGGTGACTATACATTCCGTGTAAGAGCGATCGCAAGCTACAACAACAAAGCAGGTGAATGGTCTGAAGATTCTTCTTCCTATTATGTGGATGAGGATGAGGCAGGAACTTATAATGGAACCGGAAGATGGGTCCAGGATAATAATGGCTGGTGGTATTCTTATTCCACCGGAGGTTACCCATCCAATGGCTGGAAGCAGATCAATGGTGCATGGTATTACTTTAATACCTCAGGTTATCGTCAGACTGGATGGGTAAGAGTTGACAGACAGTGGTATTACTTAAATGGTGACGGTGTTATGACCAGTGGCTGGCAGTTTGTAAATGGTGCATGGTATTACCTGAATGGCAGCGGCGAGATGCAGACCGGCTGGCAGTCCGTAGGCAATAAATGGTATTATCTGGATTCCAATGGTGTTATGCAGACGGGCTGGAAGCAGATCGGAGGACAGTGGTATTATCTGAACGGAAATGGTGAGATGACCACCGGCTGGCAGTTTGTAGGCGGCAGATGGTATTATCTGGGTGGAAATGGTGTAATGTATGCAAATACATGGACTCCTGACGGAAGATATGTAGATGGTTCCGGTGTTTGGGTACAGTAAATCTAACACACAGAAGAAGGACTGAAAGAAACAACAGAAAATTGATCTTTTAGCCGGGAATAACGGTAAACCTGATTGGAAAGACGATCCTCAGCGGGAACTTCAGTCTGATTGATAAATGTTACAAGATCTGCAAGATCACGGTAAGGTAATTGGTCATCATCAGGTAAAAGTAAAACCTCATGAATGCTGGAGGGAAGGATCAGAATATCACGGTCCATCCCTTCAGCAAAATTTTTGATCACATCTTTGTAAAGAACACAGGCAGCGCCATTGATGCCGTTTTTGTTGGTAAGGACATAAAAGGGAGTTTCAGGAAGCGATGGATTATATTGCAGGTGTTCAGGATCGAGATTTTCAAGAATACATGCCATACTGGATATAACAGGAGGAAAAAGCCTGGGAGTATTAAGAAGAGACTGCGTATAAAGTTCATCTGCTGTAATACCCCAGGTTTTCATATGATAATCGGAAACCGCGGCAGTCATAATGCCGTTGTCATTTCCCTGAATATACAGATAAAAGACAATGGAAAGATCCATCCATGGGATATGAGGGACCGTTTTTAAGAAAGACTGATTGGAAGCAGTGTTGATCAGGCGGAAAGCAATGCGGGAAGAAAGAGACTCATAATCTGAAAGGACCAATTGATTCAAGGAAGGCGGATAGCTGTTTTGGCGATAGACTTTTAGAAGATCCTGAACGATCTGTTCCAGAGAAACACCTTTTTCATATTGCTCATAAAAAGAATTGAGATAAATAGAAGGCGCTACGGTATCACAGCCTTTTGTAATACAGAGACCGTCCAGCACCAGTCCGTTATTTTTCTGTACTTTCCGCAAAGTAAGAAAGTATCCGTCCCCCAGTTTCTGTTTCATTTGTTTTTTTACTGTTTCGAGAAATTCATTGTATACCAAAAGATATACCTCCTAATATAATATTTATGAAAACTGCCCATGCAGATCCATACGAAAAAATAGCAGACTAAAAATGGATATGTTATGATTTGTTTCAGATGATTGATTACAGATCATAAGAAAATATAAAGATAAATATAAGATATGTAATCAGAATAAAGGATGGGGGAAGATTTGTCAAGAGTAAGAGAAAAAATTCCGTTGCTGGTCATGCAACCTATGAACAGTAACTTGCTGTTCAGAATGGAAACATGTATAATGAGCGAAGAAAAAAACAAGCGGCTGCGGAGCAGACATTTGTTTTTTACGAGCCATTAACGAAGGTCTTGCCTGCGTAAGCAGGCAGTGGAGCGCGCCAGCGCGGGAGACCTGAGTATATGACCTTGAAAAAAGGCAAAAAAAAGAATGCGTCTGAGAGGAATCGAACCTCCGCACGCGGCTCCGGAGGCCACTGCTCTATCCACTGAGCTACAAACGCATCTCTAGTATCATACTATATTTTTGCCAAAACTTCAAGTGTTATTTGGACACAACTGCTAAAAAACTTTTGTAAAATCAGGGGGAGAGAAGATGAAAAAGAAAAAAATCATAGCAGCAGGACTAGCTGTTATTATGGCTCTGACAGCAGCGGGCTGCCATTCAGCTTCAAAAAACAGGCCGCCAGAAACAACAGCAAAAGAAAGCCGGAAAGAAGACAAAAAAGAAACAAAAGAAGACAAAAAAGAAACAAAAGATGAATCAGAAAAAGAGACAGGGGAAGAATCAGGATCTGAGAAAGGCCTGACACTTGGAAAATGGTTTCAGAGGACTCCAAAAACATTACATCCGAACATCCATACAGAATATACAAGAGGATATGTGTCTGATGGCGTCTGGATCAACTACAGCCTGAAAACAGCAGGTCTGGTATTAAATGAAGAAGAGGCAGCTGTTTATCCAAAGCTGGACCAGGCACTGTCAGAGGAATATAATTCTCTGAAAGAAAGTACAAAAGCCGATCTGGACAATCTGAAAGAATCAGCAGAGAGTATGACTGAATATGCCCAGACCGGAAACATGCAGCTTACCGCCGAGTATACACCCAATATTCTTCGGGCAGATGAAAATGTAGTAAGTTTTGAGCAATATTACTATGACTACTATGGTGGGGCACATGGATATAATTCTTATACCGGTTTTACCTTTGATACGAAAACTGGAAAAAAGCTGGAACTTTCTGATGTGATCACAGATGAGAGCAAAGTAAAAGAAGGAATCGTGAAGGAATTAAAAAGCAGGTATGCAGACGAAGAAGGCCTGGTGGAAAATAATACTCCACAGGACGATGCAGATGCATTTTTTGAATACTTAAAATCTCCGGATACAAAAGATGCAGTTGCCTGGAGCCTTGGTACGGACCGGCTGAATATTTGTTATAATCCTTATAATATCGGTTCATGGGCTTTGGGAATCGTTCGCGTCAGCCTTCCATTTAAAACCTATCCGGATATAGTAAAAGAAGAGTATCAGGCGGCTCCTTCTGACTATGCAGTCAAGCTTGATATCTATACAGATTACAGTGCTGACATCTACAATGACGGTAATTTTACAGATATAAGTGTATATCCTGACGGGGCAGACGAGTATGCTTACAGTGCTTTGCAGATACAGCTTAAAAAAGAAGACGGACAGGTTATAAGCAATGTTTTTGACGATATGTATTATTTTAGCTGTGATGCATATTATGTGAAAACAGGAGACCGTCATTTTGTTCATGTTCTGACCAACGGGGAAAGTGACTGGACAACAGACAATGTATATGAGATCACAAACGGCCAGATCCAGAGTCTGGGCTATGTAGAGGGAAGCCCGGCACTGATTGATTATGATGGATACAGTTATGGGAATGCAGAAAATATTGCAGTGAACATAAATGAAACGGCTGCCTATAATGATCCAAATGCTATTTATCTTGGGACAACTATGAATGCTTTCAGTACTTATTCTGGAAACCGGTATTATCAGGTAGGAAAAACAGGCGCCTTGGAAAGCCATGGACCTTATATGGCAGAACCAACAGATACAGAGCCGGTTGTCAAAAGAACACTGACTGTAGAAGAAACTGACTTAAAAGGACGGGAAACAGGAAAGACGAAGGAGATCCCTGCAGGAACGAAGCTGCAGTTTTATATGACGGATAATGAAAGTTATGTGATCTTCCGATATGATGGTGATCAATATGGAAAAGTATCTATGGATAATAGTGACTGGCCGCAGAAGATAAACGGGGAAGAGTTGGAGACTATACTGGATGGTACCATGTTCGCCGGGTAATATTTTACATAAAAGTTACAAAAATTTTCAATACAGACCGGTTTTATTAAATATGAGTTGCATTTATGTGAAATATATGATAGAATCTATACAAGCTGTCCGGGAGGCTTTCCGGCAGACAAACAATGAAATCCTATTCGCATTACACCAGAGAGCCAGGAGTTGATCTCCTGGCTTTTTGGTATGCAAAATTAGGATTTAATGTTATTTTTTTACAGCAAGCTGTCTTGTCACATGACAAAAGTGATTGACAAGACATAAAAACGGAGTTAGAATTGCCAGGACGTGAAATAAATGTTTGAAAAAAAGATAAAAGCGATGGAGGCACTATGGAAAAGTTAAAAGATTTTCTGCACAAAAAAGACATCGAGATCAGTGTAAAGAGATATGGTATTGATGCACTTGGTGCAATGGCGCAGGGACTGTTCTGTTCCCTTTTGATCGGAACGATCATCAATACACTGGGAAGTCAGCTGCATATCCCATTTTTGACCATGACTGTGGCAACAGTCAATGATACTGCTTATACAGTAGGCGGTCTGGCATCCGCTATGAGCGGCCCAGCTATGGCAGTGGCCATCGGTTATGCACTGCATTGTCCGCCTTTAGTATTGTTTTCACTGATCACAGTAGGTTTCGCTTCTAATGCACTTGGCGGTGCCGGCGGTCCTCTGGCAGTTTTGTTTGTAGCGATCCTGGCATCGGAAGCAGGAAAGGCTGTTTCTAAAGAAACAAAAGTTGATATTCTTGTTACTCCTCTTGTTACTATTGGGGTAGGTATCGCATTATCTGCACTTTTAGCTCCTGCACTTGGAAAAGCAGCCATGAAAGTGGGAAATGTGATCATGTGGGCAACAGAACTTCAGCCATTTTTAATGGGTATTTTAGTTTCTGTATTTGTAGGAATTGCACTTACTCTTCCTATTTCTTCAGCAGCGATCTGCGCAGCTTTGGGACTTACAGGGCTGGCAGGCGGAGCGGCAGTAGCAGGCTGCTGTGCTCAGATGGTTGGATTTGCAGTTATGTCTTTCCCGGAGAATAAATGGGGCGGCCTGGTATCACAGGGAATCGGTACATCCATGCTTCAGATGGGAAATATTGTAAAAAATCCAAAGATCTGGATCGCGCCTATTGTTACTTCTGCGATCACAGGTCCTGTTGCAACCTGCCTCTTCCATTTGGAAATGAATGGCGCTGCGGTATCATCCGGTATGGGTACCTGTGGTCTGGTTGGTCAGATCGGTGTGTATACAGGCTGGGTAAAAGATGTTTTAGAAGGAACGAAAGCTGCTATTACAGCAGGTGACTGGATGGGACTTATTCTGGTATCTGTTATCCTTCCTGCAGTGATCTGCCCGATCATCAATATGTTCTTAAAGAAGATCGGCTGGGTCAAAGAAGGAGATATGAAATTAAGCTGATGAAGGAAATAGTAAGAAAAAAATAAGAAATGAAATAAGAAATGAAAAAGCTTCTGTATTCCGGGAAAATGACTTTATTTTTGGAAATACAGGAGCTTTTTACGTATGTGTTACATTCATCTTGCCTTATTGCATTTTGGCCTCCTTTTTGTTAGAATAGAGCGGAGTAGTGTCAATAATGGAGGAAGGATAAAACATGAGACGAGATAACCATGGAAGAAAACGGTCCGGCAAAGGATTTGACGATAAAACAAAATATGCCAGATTACTGGCGATCCCTGCAGCGATCGTTATAGTTTTACTGATCGTGATCCTGGTGATGGATAAAAAACCGGGAAACAGTAAGCCTGTTTCGGACAGTACTGTATCAGATGTTTCTTCTGATATTTCTATAGAAGATGATAGCCAGAGCAGTGCGGATGATGATTCCGTTGAGCCGGATAACAAGGAATATAATCAGGATTTTTCTGCGTATGAACTTCAGAAGGATGCTTATCCCCAGGTCAATGAACTGATCAGTACTTATTTCCAGGCAAAGGTAGATCAGGATGTTCAGACTCTTTACAAAGTGTTTGGTAAAGAGGAAGATGACCGTATGGATGAGAGAAAGCAGCAGTTAAAGGACGAAGCTGTTTATATTGAAGATTATCAGGATATTACCTGCTATACAAAAGCGGGAATGACAGATGACTCTTATGTGGTATATGTAACTTATGATGTGAAGTTCCGCAGAGTAGATACACTGGCACCTGGTCTTATGTGGTGTTATGTAGTGAAAAATGATAATGGCGATTACATCATCCGTGAAAATGTAGTTGGTGATGAAGCTGACTATGTTGCCGGCCAGAACCAGACAGAGGATGTACGTCTTTTGTCTACACAGGTCAATGAACGTTTAAAACAGGCAATCGAATCAGATAGTCTGCTGGCGGGTATTTATAAGGACTTAAGCAATGGAGCAGTTGTAAGTGGAGCAGAAGATGAGGAGAATGCAGACAGCCAGGTTATGATTGGTGATGGCTCAGATATTTCCTCTGATGCAGGAGAAGAAAATACAGATGACACTGCTGCAGAAGAAACCACAGTGGAAGAAACTGCTGCGGAAGAATCCCAGGAAGCGCAGACACAGGCAGCAGGAGATTCATCCGATGCTGCGGTGTCTATACAGTAAGATGAAAACTAAGAAAGTAATAGAAAAAGGAAGTAACAAAAATGGATGTAAAAGATTTTTATTTTGATCTGCCACAGGAACTGATCGCTCAGGACCCGTTAGAGGATCGTTCTTCTTCCAGACTTTTAGTACTGGATAAGAAAACAGGAAAAACGCAGCACAGGATTTTTAAAGATATTGTAGAGTATTTAAGACCAGGAGACTGCCTTGTGATCAATGATACCAAGGTCATTCCGGCCAGATTGTTTGGTGTAAAGAAAGATACAGGAGCAAAGATCGAGGTTCTTTTATTAAAACGCCGTGAAAATGATATCTGGGAAACACTGGTAAAGCCGGGCAAGAAAGCAAAACCGGGGACAGTGATTGACTTTGGTGATGGTATTCTTACAGGAACCGTTATTGAAACAGTAGATGATGGAAACAGACTGATCCAGTTCTCTTATGAGGGGATTTTTGAGGAAATATTAGATCGTTTAGGACAGATGCCGCTGCCTCCATACATTACACACCAGTTAAAGGATAAAAACCGTTATCAGACGGTTTATGCGGTTCATGAAGGCTCTGCAGCAGCACCTACGGCAGGACTGCATTTTACAAAAGAACTGTTGAAACAGATCGAAGATATGGGAGTAAAGATCGCCCATGTTACGCTGCATGTAGGCCTTGGAACTTTCCGCCCTGTAAAGGTGGAAAATGTTCTGGATCACCATATGCATTCTGAATTCTATGTAGTAGAAGAGGCAGAAGCCAAAAAGGTCAATGATACAAAAGCGGCAGGCGGCCGTGTGATCTGCGTGGGAACTACCAGCTGCCGTACCGTAGAGTCAGCTTCTACTGAGGATGGTATTTTACAGGCAAAAACAGGCTGGACAGATATTTTTATCTATCCGGGATATAAGTTTAAGGTATTAGATGCACTGATCACAAATTTCCATTTGCCGGAATCTACACTGGTGATGTTAGTCAGTGCCCTGGCGGGAAGAGAGAATATTTTAGCAGCATATAATGAGGCGATCAGAGAAAAATACAGATTTTTCTCATTTGGTGATGCTATGTTTATTGCTGATGACCCACAGCCTGTAAAGAAAGCGTAGGAAGCGAAATGGAAGAGCGTCTGAATAAATGGCTTAGCCGCATGGGAGTGTGTTCCAGGCGGGAAGCAGACCGGTTGATCGAGGAAGGAAAAGTACTGGTTGACGGTAAAACAGCCCAGATGGGTCAGCGGGTGGAAGATGGCCAGAAAGTGATATGTGATGGAAAGCCAGTAGGAAATACAGACGGAGGGCGGGGAGAAGCAAAACCTCCCCGCCCGGTTCTTCTTGCGGTAAATAAGCCAAGAGGAATCGTCTGTACTACTTCGGATAAAGACCGGGCAGAAAACATAGTAGATATGCTTTCATACCCGGAACGTATTTACCCGATCGGCCGCCTGGATAAGGAGTCTGAGGGACTGATCCTTATGACCAATCAGGGAGACCTGGTCAATAAGATCATGCGCAGCACCAATGCACATGAAAAAGAGTATATTGTTACGGTTGATAAGGTTCTGACAGATGAGTTTATGAAACAGATGTCAGAAGGTGTATGGCTGGAAGAATTAGAGAGAAAAACTCTTCCCTGTAAAGTACGCAAACAGGGAGAACGCCGTTTTTCTATTATTCTGACTCAGGGGCTGAACCGGCAGATCCGCCGGATGTGCCAGGCCTGCGGTTACCGGGTGCATCTTCTTCGCAGAGTGCGTATTATGAACATCCAGTTAGGAGGTTTAAAAACAGGAGAATATCGTAAGGTCACAGGGGAAGAATACAAACGACTTATAAAATTGTTGGAAGGCTCCACAAGTCTGTCTGAGACAGACAGAAGAGGAAGACGATATGTGGCTTTCAACCCTAAAAAAGAAGATCAGGTGAATAAATGGAAACAGAGATCCAGAGAATGAAAGAACTGATCCCACGGCTTCGGGAGGCTTCAAAGGCCTATTACCAGGAAAGCCGGGAGATCATGAGCAACTTTGAATATGATAAGCTGTATGATGAACTGTCTGCTTTGGAGGCCAAGACGGGTATTATCCTGTCAGGAAGCCCCACTCAGCAGGTAGGTTATCAGGTACTTAGCGAGCTTCCAAAAGAGACACACGAAGAACCGATGCTGTCTCTTGATAAGACAAAAAGTGTAGAAGACCTGCAGCAGTGGCTGGGGAGCCAGAAAGGCCTTTTATCCTGGAAGATGGATGGCCTTACAGTGGTCCTTACTTATGAAAATGGGACACTGGCCAAGGCTGTTACCAGAGGAAACGGGGAAATTGGAGAAGTCATTACCCCAAATGCAAGGGCATTTTCCAATATTCCATTGACGATCGCTTATAAGGGCCAGCTGATCTTACGCGGGGAAGCAGTTATTACCTATACAGATTTTGAACGCATCAACGAAGAAATCGGAGATGCAGATGCCAAGTATAAAAATCCACGAAATTTGTGCAGCGGCTCCGTCCGCCAGTTAAACAGCAAGATCACAGCAGAACGAAATGTCCATTTTGAGGCATTTGCTCTTGTAAAGGCAGAAGGCGTTGATTTTAAAAATTCCAGAAAAGAGCAGTTTTTATGGCTTAAAAATCAGGGATTTGAGGTAGTACACCATGAAGAAGTGACAGCTGCTAATCTGCCGGATAAGGTTGCCTGGTTTGCAGGGCAGATCGAGCATAATGATATTCCCTCTGATGGGCTGGTGCTCTTATATGATGACATTGCCTATGGAGATTCCCTGGGACGCACAGCGAAATTTCCAAGAAATTCCATTGCCTTTAAATGGCAGGATGAGATCCGGGAAACGACGCTTTCTTATATTGAATGGAGCCCGTCCCGAACCGGTTTGATCAATCCTGTGGCTGTTTTTGAACCGGTTGAATTGGAAGGAACCACAGTCAGCCGTGCAAGTGTCCATAATATCAGCATTATGGAAGGACTGGAACTGGGAGTGGGGGATAAGATCACGGTATACAAGGCAAATATGATCATTCCCCAGATTGCAGATAATCTGACACGCAGCGGTGTAAAGGATATTCCAAAGATCTGTCCAGTATGCGGCGGCGCTACAGAAATCCGTCAGACCAATGACGTAAAGAGCTTATATTGTACCAATCCAGACTGTCAGGCGAAAAAGATAAAAAGCTTTACCTTGTTTGTAAGCCGTGATGCCTTGAATATAGACGGATTATCAGAGGCGACTCTGGAGAAATTCATCGGTGCCGGTTTTATCCACGAATATGCAGATATCTTTCATTTATCGGTTCATAAAGAAGCGATCACCCAGATGGAAGGTTTTGGTCAGAAATCCTATGATAATCTGATCAGCTCTATTAAAACTGCTTCCCATACTACACTTCCAAGACTGATCTATGGCCTGGGAATTGCAGGAATTGGCCTTGCAAACGCGAAAATGCTCTGCCGTCATTTTAACTATGATCTGGAGAAGATGCGTACCTGTGATGGAGAAGAACTGACAGCAGTAGACGGCATCGGCGGGGTACTTGCCCAGGCTTGGGTGGACTATTTTGCTTCTGCAAAGAATAATGAAGTGTTAGACCACTTACTTGGAGAGCTTCATATAGAAAAAGAGCAGGCAGAGGAAAACGGGACTGCTTTTGCGGGAATGACCTTTGTGATCACCGGTTCTGTAGAGCATTTTGCAAACAGGAAGGAATTACAGGCACTGATCGAAAGTAAGGGAGGAAAAGCAACCGGTTCGGTTACTTCCAAAACCACTTATCTGATCAATAATGATACACAATCCAGTTCTTCCAAGAATAAAAAAGCAAAAGAACTGGGAATTCCGATCCTTTCGGAAGAAGATTTCCTGAAGCTGCTTCAGGAGAAGGAAGAGGGGGAAGGCTGATATGCCGATTAAAGTACAGAAGGATCTGCCTGCAAGGGCGATCCTGGAATCAGAAAATATATTTATTATGGATGAAGACAGAGCTATGAGTCAGGATATCCGCCCGCTGGAGATCCTGATCTTAAATCTCATGCCTTTAAAGGAAGATACAGAGACACAGCTGCTGCGGGCACTGTCAAATACACCGCTGCAGGTGGACTGTACGTTTCTGATGTTGTCTACCCATGTGTCTAAAAACACATCTGCCAGTCATCTGAACAAGTTTTATGTTTCTTTTGACAGCATTAAGCGGAAAAAATTTGATGGAATGATCATTACCGGTGCTCCGGTAGAAAATATGGAGTTTGAAGAGGTAAATTACTGGGAAGAGTTGTCCGGTATCATGGAGTGGAGCAAAACCCATGTTACATCTACCATGCATATCTGCTGGGGAGCACAGGCGGGCTTGTATTACCATTATGGCATCCCGAAATATAAGAGAGAAGAGAAGCTTTCCGGTATTTATAACCACAGAGTATTAGACCGGAAGGTTCCGTTAGTGAGAAGCTTTAACGATACATTCCTGGCACCTCATTCACGCTATACAGAGGTACGCAGAGAGGATATTGAAAAGCATCCGGAACTGGTTATTCTGGCAGAATCCAAAGAAGCCGGGATCTTTCTGGTAATGAGCCGGGATGGAAAGCAGATCTTTGTCCAGGGACATCCGGAATATGACCGAATGACTTTAAATAATGAATATCACAGAGATCTGAATAAAGGGCTGAACCCATCTCTTCCGGTCAATTATTATGAGGATAATGATCCGTTTTCTGTACCGGAACTTACGTGGAGAAATACATCCAACACTTTATATACAAACTGGCTGAATTTCTACGTTTACCAGATGACCCCATATCTGTTGGATGACGGGGAATAATATAAGTGATGCCATATAATATATTTTACAGCAGTAAGGCGAGACAGATGAAAAAACAATTATTAACAGCAATGGTACTGGCAGCAGCAGTTGGAATGGCAGGATGCAGCCATGGAAAGCAGGAAGCAGCAGCCACAGAAACCGCAGCAGTTGAAACAACAAAAGAAGCAGCCCAGACTGAGATCAAAATCGATACGGAAACTACCAAAGAAGAGACTTCAAAGGAACAGACAGAAGAAGAGACTTCCCAGGAAGAAACAACAGAAGCTGAGAAAGCACAAAAGGAAGAGGCAGAAGACTCTCTTCCAGAGGCATATCAGGAAATTCTGGGCAAATATCAGAACATGATTCAGGAAAAATGGGAACTGGATCAGGCTTTTGAGGAAAATTTAAGCGGTATTGTAGTAGATTTAAATGATATTGGCAATGCAGCAAATGAAGTGGGATATTATTTGTATGATCTGGATCAGGATGGAAAAGAAGAACTGCTCATTGGAGAGATGGATAATGATGCGCTTGCAAACCGTATTATCTTTGATGCTTATACACTGGTAAACGGAAAGGCAGTGCAGATCTTTGAAAGCGAGAGCAGAAACCGCTACTATCTGGTTGAAGATGAAGCAGGTGCTGTTATTATTGCCAATGAAGCTTCCAATGGTGCAGCTAATTCAGGCTGGCTTTATTATGTAGTAAATGGCACACAGCTGAATGTAGTTCAGTCGGTTATTTTTGACGCAGGGGAAGATGAACAGAATCCGTGGTTTATGTCAACGGATGATGACTGGGATGTATCAAATGATGAACCGGTGGATGAAGATACAGCCATGTCTGTTATAGACTCTTATACAGAAAATTATGTAAAACTGGATTGGATGCCAGTAATTGAATAAGCAGATGCAGAAACTGTGGAAAAATACAGCGTATACAAAAAAGTGAACTGTAACATTTTTCTATAGCTTCTGCATTTTTTTTGTATACAAATGAATACAAAAGTGCTATAGTGATAGAAAAATGAACATTTACCTATTAAACTTAGGGGTAAATGCGGAGAGGAGAATGATCATGTCACAGATACTGGAACAGGCAGATGGTCTTTTACAGGCACTGCCGAAAGAGCAGCTGGGATTTTTCCCGACTCCATTTTACCGTCTGGATCGTCTGTCAAAAGAACTGGGTGTTAATCTGTTTATCAAGAGAGATGATTTTACAGGCATGAACCTGTTTGGGGGAAATAAGGTCCGCAAACTGGAATATCTTTTAGGAGAGGCAAAGGCAAAAGGTTGCGAATATGCTATTACCTATGGCGCGACTCAGTCCAACCACGCCATGGAAACAGCAGCAGCCTGCCGCAGATGCGGGATCAAGCCGATTCTTTACCTGACTGCAGTGGTAGAACCGGATGATGCAGATGTGAGGGCCAACCTGCTTTTAGACAAGATTTTGGATGTTGAGCTGCATATTGTCGACATTCTTCCAGGGGAAACAGAAGATGACGCAGAGGCACGTTCCTTTGAAATGGGTGCAGCAAGAGCAAAGGAATTAAATGAGTCAGGACATCCATGCTATGATATCCCAATGGGCGGAGCAAGTATTGTAGGTTCTGTTGGCTTTGCAAGCGGCTATGTAGAGTTTGAAAAGCAGGTTCAGGCGATGAACCTGAAGGTGGATTATATTTTCCACGCAACAGGAACCGGCGGCACCATGGCTGGCCTGGCGGCCGGAAGAAAGATGGCTCAAAGTGATACGACGATCATTTCCGTCACAGTAAGCCAGAAAGATGAGAAATACTTATGTAAAGTAGAACAACTGGCAAATGATGTGCTGGCACTGGTAAAGAGCCCGGAAAAAGTAGACCGCAGCGAAGACCTTCATATGGATACCGGTTATTACGCACCAGGCTATGAGCAGCCAAATGAGGCAGCAAGCGAAGCAATCCGCCTGTTAGCCCGTACAGAAGGACTGTTTGTGGATCCTGTATACACAGGAAAGGCACTTGCAGGTCTGATCGACTATGTAAGAAGTGGAAAAGTGCCGCAGGGAAGCAATGTAGTGTTCTGGCATACCGGCGGGGCAACTGCTTTGTTTGCTGAGCGGGAGATCTTAGGTAAGCTGTACTGATAATGTTTTTGGAAAGAGGGATGAAAAAGTGAAAACGCTGATCAAAAACGGCTATCTTGTTGATCCGGCCAATCAGGTGCAGGCATATTTAAACCTGGTGCTGGAGAATGGGAAAGTAACAGCCGTAACAGAAGATGAGCCAGAAGCAGATCAGGTCATTGACGCAAAAGGGAAAGTAGTGGCTCCTGGTTTTATCGACATTCATATGCATGAAGATCCGGTAAAGGACGGAAAGATCGAATTCTGTATCTTTGATGCTATGCTGCGTATGGGTGTGACCACAGCAGTAGGAGGCAACTGTGGTATCAATGTATATGATCCGGTAAAATATCTGGATATGGTGGAAAAAGACGGAGCACCGGTAAATGTAATGCTTTTTGCCGGTCATCAGTATTTCAGAGAAACAGCAGGTGCCATGGATAAATATGCACCTGTTACAAAAGAGCAGCAGAAGCATATGAAAAAAGGGCTTGAAAAAGCCCTTGAAGCAGGCTGTGTGGGAATTTCCTATGGACTGCGTTATGTTCCGGGAACAGGCCGTGAGGAGTTTCTGGATACAGCTTCCTGCTGTGAGAAGGAACACCGTCTGATCTCCGCTCATGTAAGAGATGACGAAGACAGGGTGTTTGGAGCAGTAGCAGAAGTAGCCGAGGCGGGAAAATTATACAACATTCCGGTTCAGGTGTCCCATATAGGAAGCATGGGCGGTTTCGGACAGATGAAACAGCTGCTGCGTCAGGTAGATGGCTACCGTATGAATGGCATTGATATAGCCTGTGACTGCTATCCATATTTTGCGTTTTCCACCAGAATCGGTGCAACTACTTATGATGATGGATGGCTGGAGCGCTATCACTGTGATTACAGCGCCTGTCAGCTGACGGAAGGAAAATACAAAGGCCAGAGATGTACGGCAGAGACCTTTGCAGAAATGCGCCGTGATTTCCCGGAGTGCCTGACTGTATGCTATGTTATGGATGAAAAGGATATCCGCCTGGCATTTGCAGATACTGGCGTTATGGTGGGAAGTGATGGCCTGATTGATAATGGCCATGGTCATCCAAGGGC
>ENA-OQKP01000841-OQKP01000841.1-human-gut-metagenome-genome-assembly--contig:-NODE-841-length-19360-cov-4.755316_pt1 | contig 19360 bp, 16 predicted proteins | sample MGYA00242780_ERZ504802 | MGnify/ENA primary metagenome ERZ504802 (study PRJEB26092, sample SAMD00036406) | human gut metagenome | host: Homo sapiens | study: EMG produced TPA metagenomics assembly of... | reverse complement strand
AGCGGCTGCGAAGCAGACATTTGTTTTTTACAAGCCATTAACGAAGGTCTCGCCTACGCAAGCAGGCAGTAGAGCGCATGGCGCGGGAGACCTGAGTGTAAATAGAGCGCAGGAAAAAACAAGCGGCTGCGAAGCAGACATTTGTTTTTTACAAGCCATTAACGAAGGTCTCGCCTACGCAAGCAGGCAGTAGAGCGCATGGCGCGGGAGACCTGAGTGTAAATAGAGCGCAGGAAAAAACAAGCGGCGCCAAAGGCGGCATTTGTTTTTATAAGCCATTTATAATATATGTAGAGGTTATATGAATATGAATAAGAAACTGGAAGGACATCCCATCTCAAAAGTAGATCCGGGTTCTATTGGCGAGGAACTGGAGCTGGAGCCGGGAGACAGAGTCCTTACCATCAACGGCAATCCCGTTGAAGATATTTTCGATTACGAATACTATGTAAACAGCCCGTCCATGACCATGGTGGTGCGAAAAGCCAACGGGGAAGAATGGGAACTTGATATAGAAAATGATTATGAAGATCTGGGACTTACCTTTGAAAATGGTCTGATGAGCGATTATCGTTCCTGCAGCAATAAATGCATTTTCTGTTTTATTGATCAGATGCCGCCGGGAATGCGGGAAACCCTGTATTTCAAAGATGATGACACCCGTTTATCCTTTCTTCAGGGAAATTATGTTACGCTGACCAATTTAAAAGAGAAAGACATAGAACGTATTATCCGCTTTAAACTGGCTCCTATTAACATTTCCGTACAGACCACGAATCCAGAACTTCGCTGTATGATGCTTCATAACCGGTTTGCCGGGAGAGTGCTGAAACTGATTGACCGTTTATATGAGGCCCAAACCCCCATGAACGGACAGATCGTTCTCTGTAAGGGCGTGAATGACGGAGCTGAACTGGAGCGGTCCATCAGTGATCTTTTTAAATATGCGCCCATTATGCAAAGCGTTTCCGTGGTGCCGGTAGGACTTTCAAAGTACAGAGACGGTCTTTATCCTTTGAAGCCTTTTACAAAAGAAGATGCCTGCGCGACCATTGATATGATCGAAAAGTGGCAGAAAAAGATATATGCACAGTACGGGATCCATTTCATCCATGCCAGTGATGAGTTCTATACATTGGCTGAAAGGGAACTGCCGGAAGAAGAACGTTATGACGGTTATATCCAGCTTGAGAATGGCGTGGGGATGCTGCGGCTTATGGCAACAGAGGTATCTAAGGCACTGGATCAGCTGGAAGGAAACGATGAGCCTGGAATGGTATCCATTGCAACAGGCCGGCTTCCTTATCCGTATATTAAGAAATATGCCGGTTGGATCCAGGAAAAATTCCCAAACAGAACAATCAATATTTATCCTATCCGCAATGATTTCTTTGGTGAAAGCATCACAGTTTCCGGTTTGATCACAGCAAAGGATCTGATCGCTCAGCTTAAGGACCAGGATCTGGGAGAATATCTCCTTCTTCCTATTAATATGTTCCGTATTGGTGAAACTGTATTCCTGGATGACCTGACCGCAGAAGATGTAGAAAAAGCTTTACAAGTTAAGATCCGTATAGTAAAATCAGACGGGCAAGATTTTGTTCATGCTATCCTTGATCCATCTGCAGAGCCGCTGCCGGAACCAGAACAAGAAGGGCTTCCAGGTGAAGAATATGGCTATGAAGGCTATGAGTTAGATGAATTGTGGGAAGATGAAGATGAATATATAGAGGACGATGAAACCGGCTTTCATCAGGAAGGCGAGGAAGAAGACGGTGAATAAAAAGGTCGTCGGCAGCTGTGAATGCTGCGGAAATTATGTATATGATGAAGAAAATGATTACTATGTCTGCGAAGTAGATTTAGATGAGGACGATATGGTACGTTTCCTGAAGGGAGATGTAAAGGCATGTCCTTATTATCAGTCAGATGATGAATATAAGATTGTGCGAAAACAGATGTAGAAACGTTTTTAAAACGTGTTGATAAAGTAAGGAGGAAAACAATTGAGTAAACCAGTCGTGGCTATTGTAGGAAGGCCGAACGTTGGAAAGTCAACCTTGTTTAATGTGATCGCAGGGGATACCATTTCCATTGTAAAAGATACACCTGGTGTTACCAGAGACAGGATCTATGCAGACTGTACCTGGCTGAATATGAACTTTACACTGATCGATACAGGAGGTATTGAGCCTGACAGCAGCGATATCATCCTTTCACAGATGAGAGAGCAGGCGGAGATCGCCATTGCTACCGCTGATGTGATCGTATTTATTGTAGATGTGCGTCAGGGCCTGGTAGATGCTGATTCTAAGGTGGCAGATATGCTGCGTAAGTCCCGCAAACCTGTTATCCTTGCAGTGAATAAGGTAGACAGTCTTGCAAAGTTCGGAAATGATGTTTATGAGTTCTATAATCTGGGAATCGGCGATCCGATCCCTGTATCCGGTGCTTCCCGTTTGGGAATCGGTGATCTGTTAGATGAGGTAGTAAAGCATTTTGATGCTTCCCAGATGGAAGAAGAGGAAGATGAACGTCCAAGGATCGCAGTTGTAGGAAAGCCGAATGTAGGAAAATCTTCTCTGATCAATAAGCTTTTAGGTGAAAACCGTGTTATTGTTTCTAATATTGCAGGAACCACCAGAGATGCAGTGGATACAGAGATCGTTCATAATGGTGTTCCTTATGTATTTATTGACACAGCCGGACTTCGCCGCAAGAATAAGATCAAAGAGGACTTAGAGCGCTACAGCATCATCCGTACTGTAACAGCAGTAGACCGTGCAGATGTAGTCATTATAGTGATCGATGCTAAAGAAGGCGTTACCGAGCAGGATGCAAAGATCGCAGGTATTGCACACGAACGCGGAAAAGGTATTATCGTTGCAGTAAACAAGTGGGATGCAGTAGAAAAGAATGACAAGACCATTTATCAGTATACGAATAAGTTAAAAGAGACGCTTTCTTTTATGCCTTATGCAGAGTATATTTTCATTTCTGCTGAAACAGGGCAGAGACTTCCAAAACTCTTTGAAATGATTGATGCAGTGCGCCAGAACCAGAATCTGCGTGTGGCTACCGGTGTGTTAAACGAGATCGTTTCCGAGGCCGTTGCTATGCAGCAGCCGCCGTCTGATAAGGGCAAGCGTTTAAAGATCTACTATGTAACACAGGTAGCAGTAAAGCCGCCGACATTTGTAGTTTTCGTAAACGATAAGGAACTGATGCATTTCTCTTATACCAGATATTTGGAAAATCAGATCCGCAACGCTTTTGGTTTCAGAGGAACTTCTATGAAATTCCTCATCCGTGAACGTAAAGAAAAAGATAAGTAGTTATTATATAAACAATGTAACCTGGCAGGGCCTGCTGCAGACAGCTTTTATAAACAGCTGGCGCAGCAGTCCCTGAATTGCGTTTAAGTTGTGAAAAAATAATGTGCGTACCACACGGACAAATGACCACATAAGAAAATGCAAACAGTGTGTGAAAATACAAAAATAAATGCTATAAAATTACATAAGGGGTATAAAGATGGAACGTCTATTATGTTTGGCAATCGGGTATCTGTTTGGTATCTTTCAGACGGGTTATATTTATGGAAGGGTACATGGAATTGATATCCGCAAATATGGAAGCGGCAATTCCGGCAGTACAAATGCGCTGCGCGTTATGGGGAAAAAAGCAGGTCTTACGGTATTTTTGGGAGATTTCTTAAAAACAGTGATCCCCTGTCTGACTGTTCGTTTTATTTTTAAAGATCAGCCGGATTATGCTTATGTATATATGCTTTATATTGGCCTGGGAGTGATCCTGGGACACAATTTTCCTTTCTATCTCCATTTTAAAGGAGGAAAGGGAATTGCGGCAACAGCAGGGATCATCTTCTCTATTGACTGGAGACTTACGATTTTATGCCTGGCAGTATTTATACTGATCGTGGCTGTAACACGTTATGTTTCTTTAGGTTCTCTGGTCGTTTCCGCTATTTTACTGGCATGGAATATCTATATGGGAAGATGCGGTGCTTATGGACTGAGTTCTGTTTCTTCTATAGAATATGGCGCAGTGACTGCAGTGATCGCAGCTATGGCATTCTGGCGTCACAGAGCAAATATCGTTCGTCTGATCCATGGAAATGAAAATAAGATCGGTGCGAAGAAAGAGTAAAAATGAGAAAAGGATGGTGGGGTCATGGCATCAATTGGAGTAATCGGATCAGGAACATGGGGAACAGCACTGGCGATCCTTTTAAACGGAAATGGGCATAAAGTGCAATTGTGGTCAGCAGTTCCAGCAGAGGTAGAAAGTTTAACAGTAAACAGAAGGCATCCTAATTTAGGGGACACGCCAATACCGGAAACGATCCATATAACCGGTGATTTAGAGGCAGCTATGAAAGACAAGGATCTGTTAGTCTTGTCAGTGCCATCTGTCTACGTGAGACAGACAGCAGCGAAAATGAAACCATGGTTAAAACCAGGTCAGATCGTTACAAATGTGGCAAAGGGAATTGAAGAAGCAACTTTAAAAACTCTTTCTGAAGTGATCGAGGAAGAACTTCCACAGGCAGAGGTGACAGTTCTTTCCGGTCCAAGCCATGCGGAAGAAGTGAGCAGAGGCCTTCCCACTACCTGTGTGGCAGGTGCTCACAGTAAGAAAGCTGCAGAATATGTACAGAGTTTATTTATGAGTCCTGTATTCCGTGTATACACAAGCCCGGATATGCTGGGTATTGAGTTAGGCGGAGCTTTAAAAAATGTGATCGCTCTGGCAGCAGGTACAGCAGATGGTCTGGGATGCGGAGATAATACAAAGGCAGCACTGATCACCAGAGGAATTGCAGAGATCACCCGTTTAGGAACGATCATGGGCGGAAAAAAAGAAACATTTTCCGGACTTACCGGTATCGGCGATCTGATCGTTACCTGTGCCAGTATGCACAGCCGCAACCGCAGGGCTGGAATCCTGATCGGTAAAGGCTATACAATGGATGAAGCCATGAAAGAAGTAAAGATGGTAGTAGAAGGTGTTTATTCTGCAAAAGCAGCACTGAAACTGGCTGAAAAATATCAGGTGACCATGCCAATCGTAGAGCAGGTGAATGAAGTTTTATTTGATGGCAAGTCTGCAAAAGATGCGTTAGCTGAGCTGATGCTCCGGGATAAATGCATGGAAAACAGCAGCCTTATCTGGGATAAGGAATAGCTCCTATAACTACAGGTTATGGACAAGAGCGCTTTTCTAACATTTTTTCATAAAAGGTGTTGACAAGGCAAATTTCAGTTCCTATAATGTAAAAAGCTAGAAAATGTATCTGCATTTATACATGCCGGATACAGTTAATTGAGGAGGAAACAATTATGAAGAAAAGATTCTTAAGCGCTGGTTTAGCAGTTGTTATGGCAGCATCTTTAACAGCATGCGGCGGCTCAGGTTCCGCATCCACTACAGCAGCAGCTGCTGGTGAAAGCAAAGCAGAAGGTGAGAGCAGTGCAGCAGCAGAAGGCGAAAGCAGTGCAGCAGCAGATGGCGCTGTATTTAAGATCGGCGGCATTGGCCCTGTAACTGGAGGCGCAGCAGTTTATGGTCTGGCTGTACAGCACGGTGCAGAGATCGCTGTTAAGGAGATCAACGATGCAGGCGGTATCAACGGTGTGCCGATCGAATTCCAGTTCCAGGATGATGAGCATGATGCAGAGAAATCAGTAAATGCTTACAATACCTTAAAAGACTGGGGTATGCAGGTTCTCATGGGAACTGTTACCTCTGCTCCATGTATCGCAGTTGCTGATAAAACTGCAGCTGATAATATGTTCCAGATCACTCCATCTGGTTCTGCAGTAGAGTGTGCTGAGAATCCAAATGTATTCCGTGTATGCTATTCTGACCCGGCTCAGGGTACTGCATCTGCTAAGTACATTGGCGAGCACAAGCTGGCAAGCAAGGTAGCTGTTATTTACGACAGCTCTGATGTATATTCCAGTGGTATCTATGAGAAGTTTGCACAGGAAGCTCCAAACCAGGGCATCGAAGTTGTTGACGCAGAAGCATTTACCGCTGATAGCAACAAAGACTTCTCTACTCAGTTACAGAAAGCAAAAGAATCCGGCGCAGAACTGGTATTTTTACCAATCTACTACACAGAAGCTTCCCTGATCCTTCAGCAGGCTAACACCATGGGATTTGCTCCACAGTTCTTTGGATGCGATGGTATGGACGGTCTGTTACAGGTACAGAACTTTGATGTGAAGCTGGCAGAAGGACTGATGCTGTTAACTCCATTTGCAGCAGATGCTACAGATGATCTGACTGTAAATTTTGTAAAGAGCTTTGAAGACGCATACGGCGAGACTCCAATCCAGTTCGCAGCAGATGCTTATGATGCAATCTACATCATCAAGGCTGCTATGGAAGAAGCAAATGTAACTCCTGATATGTCTGTAAGTGATATCTGCGATGCTATGGAAGGCGCTATGACTCAGATCAAGGTAGACGGTCTGACCGGTACCAACATGAGCTGGACAGAGGATGGTGAGCCTGAGAAGGATCCTAAGGCTGTTCAGGTTGTAGACGGTGCTTACAAGGCTATGGAATAATTAATTTCAGAAAGTTAAGAAAAACGGATCAATAACCCAAAAGAGGGTTGTCACTATGACAACCCTCTTGGTTTTATAAGGCGCTTTTTCCGTAAGAAACTTTCTAATATTCAATGAAGAGGTGTATGTATGAGCTTTATCAATTATTTGATCAATGGCGTCAGCCTGGGCAGTGTATATGCGATCATCGCACTGGGATATACCATGGTTTATGGTATTGCGAAGATGCTGAATTTCGCTCACGGTGATATTATTATGATAGGAAGCTATGTTGTGTTCGTCACAGTCAGCTCCATGGGACTTCCGCCTATGTTAGGCGTCCTGCTGGCAGTAGCAGCATGCACATTGTTAGGTGTTGTCATTGAACGTGTGGCCTATAAGCCTTTACGTAATGCATCACCTCTTGCTGTACTGATCACAGCCATTGGCGTCAGCTATCTGCTCCAGAACGTAGCACTGCTGATCTTTGGCGCTGATACAAAGTCATTTACTTCTGTTGTAAAGATCCCGGCATTAAAACTGGCAGGCGGTCAGTTAAATATTACCGGTGAGACCATTGCAACCATTCTTTCCTGTATTGTGATCATGGTATGCCTGATGGCATTTATTAACCGTACAAGAGCAGGACAGGCTATGTTGGCTGTTTCAGAAGATAAGGGCGCGGCGACCTTAATGGGTATCAATGTAAACGGAACCATTGCTCTGACTTTTGCCATTGGTTCTGCACTGGCAGCCATTGCAGGTGTGCTGTTATGCTCCGCTTATCCGTCCTTAACACCATATACAGGTTCCATGCCAGGTATCAAGGCGTTCGTGGCAGCTGTATTTGGCGGTATCGGATCCATTCCAGGCGCATTTATCGGAGGCGTTCTTTTAGGTGTGATCGAGATCCTTTCCAAGGCGTATATTTCTTCCCAACTTTCAGATGCCATTGTGTTCTCAGTGCTGATCATTGTACTGTTAGTAAAACCCACCGGTATTCTTGGCAAGAAGATCAGTGAGAAAGTGTAGGTGCGGGTATGAAAAGTAAAGCAAAACAGAAGACATTTATCAATAATATGATCACTTATGCCATTGTAGCAGTGGCATATATTGTTGTTCAGATCTTAATGGGAACCGGACATATGTCCAGCCTGATGAAGGGACTTTTAGTTCCTTTCTGTATCTATGTTATTATGGCAGTTTCCCTGAACCTGACAGTAGGTATCCTGGGAGAGTTAAGCCTTGGACATGCCGGATTTATGTGTGTAGGTGCTTTTTCTGGGGCATTGTTTTCAAAGTGCATGAAGGGTGCTATTGACCCAACGGTCTCTCTGGTGATCGCAGTGATCATCGGAGCAGCAGTTGCAGCTGTTTTCGGCGTTCTTATCGGTATTCCGGTACTGCGCTTAAAGGGTGACTATCTGGCTATTGTAACTCTGGCTTTTGGTGAGATTATTAAAAATATCATCAATGCTGTATATTTAGGAAGAGATGGATCTGGTTTCCATATTTCCTTAAAGGATTCCATGTCTTTAAAAATGGATGCTGATGGCGAGGTGCTGATCAAGGGAGCACAGGGTATTACCGGTACGCCTCAGGCAGCAACCTTTACTATTGGTGTGATCCTGGTACTTATTACTTTATTTATTGTAATGAACCTGGTTAATTCCCGTACCGGCCGTGCCATCATGGCTATACGTGACAACCGTATTGCAGCAGAATCCATTGGTATCAATATTACAAAATACAAACTGATGGCATTTAGCATTTCCGCAGGTCTTGCAGGCGTAGCAGGCGTTCTCTATGCACATAACCTGACAACACTTACTGCTTTGCCGAAGAACTTTGGTTATAACATGTCTATCATGATCCTGGTTTATGTCGTTCTTGGCGGCATCGGAAGCATCAGAGGTTCTGTGATCGCAACTGTTATCCTGTATCTCCTTCCTGAGATGCTGCGCGGACTGAGCAACTATCGTATGCTGATGTATGCTATCGTGCTGATCTTAGCTATGCTGTTTAACTCAGCTCCTCAGTTTGTAGTTTTACGTGAGAGAATGTTTGCAGTGATAAAAGGAAATAGAAAACCGGCAAAGGAGGCAAAATAATATGGCATTACTGGAAGTAAAGAATTTAAGCATATCCTTTGGCGGCTTAAAAGCAGTTGATAATTTTCACATTGACATTGAAAAAGGCCAGCTGTATGGTCTGATCGGACCCAATGGTGCAGGAAAGACCACGATCTTCAATCTTCTTACTGGTGTATACAAACCAAATGCGGGAAGTATTGTTTTAGACGGTGTAAATATTACTGGAAAGAGTACTATTGAGATCAATCAGGACGGTATTGCAAGAACGTTCCAGAATATCCGCCTTTTCAAGGATATGTCTGTTCTTGACAATGTAAAAGCAGGTCTTCACAACCATCATAAATATTCCACGGTAGAAGGTATTTTCCGTCTTCCAAGATATTATAAGATTGAAAAAGAGATGGACGAAGAGGCCATGAGCCTGTTAAAAGTGTTTGATCTGGATAAAGAATGCGATTTCAAGGCTTCTAACTTACCTTATGGTAAGCAGAGAAAGTTAGAGATCGCCAGAGCACTGGCAACGGAGCCAAAGCTCCTTCTGTTAGATGAGCCGGCAGCCGGCATGAACCCTAACGAGACAGCAGAACTGATGGAGACCATCCGTTTTGTTCGGGACAATTTTGACATGACCGTACTTCTTATTGAACATGATATGAAGCTGGTAAGCGGTATCTGCGAGAAACTGACTGTATTAAACTTCGGACAGGTCTTAAGAGAAGGCGCTACCAGTGATGTACTGCATGATCCGGAAGTTATCAAAGCATATCTGGGTGAATAAGGAGGAGAGATACGATGGCAATGCTTGAAGTAAAAGACCTGGAAGTATACTATGGTGTGATCCAGGCTTTAAAAGGAATCTCCTTTGATGTAGAGCAGGGAGACATTGTAGCGCTGATCGGAGCCAATGGTGCAGGAAAGACAACTACTTTGCATACCATTACCGGCTTGTTAAGCGCAAAAGCAGGAAAGATCATTTACGAGGGAAAAGATATTACCCATATCCCAGGATATAAGCTGGTAAGCATGGGAATCGCTCATGTTCCGGAAGGACGCCGTGTGTTTGCAACCCTTTCTGTTTTACAGAATCTGATGATGGGCGCTTATACACGCAGAGACAAAAATGAGATCGAAGAGACGTTAAAGATGATCTACAAACGTTTCCCCCGTCTAGAAGAGAGAAAGAACCAGCTGGCAGGAACCTTATCCGGCGGTGAGCAGCAGATGTTAGCTATGGGTCGTGCGCTTATGAGTCATCCAAAGGTAATGGTACTAGATGAGCCGTCTATGGGACTTTCACCTATCTATGTAAATGAGATCTTTGATATTATCCAGCAGATCAATAAAGACGGTACTACGGTTCTTTTGGTAGAACAGAATGCTAAAAAAGCTCTTTCTATTGCCAATAAGGCATATGTTCTGGAGACAGGAACCATTGCACTTTCAGGTGATGCAAAAGATCTGATGAACAATGATCGTGTAAAGAAGGCTTACTTAAGCGAGTAAAACCTGTAACTAAAAAGAATAAAAAGAATACCCCCGGCATATGTTGTAGAAACGTGCAAGGGGGTATTTTTATGGACAATTTTAATGTATACAAGGATATTCAGGCCAGAACAAAGGGAGAGATCTATATTGGCGTAGTTGGGCCGGTGCGCACGGGAAAATCGACATTTATCAAGCGCTTTATGGAGTTAGCAGTGCTTCCGGCCATGGAAGATGAAAGCCTGAAAGCGGTGAGTACCGATGAACTTCCGCAAAGTGCAGGGGGAAAGACGGTAATGACTACAGAGCCTAAATTTATCCCAAAGGAGGCAGTGCAGATCACCTTAGGCGATGGGATCCAGGCAAAGGTGCGCCTTATTGACTGTGTGGGGTATATGGTAGATGGGGCAGCAGGCCATGTGGAAAACGGGGAAGAACGGATGGTAAAAACACCCTGGTCAGAGAAAGAGATCCCCTTTACCCAGGCAGCACAGATAGGAACCAGAAAAGTCATAGGGGATCATTCCACGATCGGCATTGTAGTGACTACAGACGGATCCATTGGAGAGTTAAAACGTCCGGCGTACATAGAGGCGGAAAAACAGACGGTGGATGAGCTTAAAAAGCTGGGAAAGCCCTTTATCCTGCTTTTAAATTCTACAAAGCCTTTTTCAGAGGAAGCCTTAAAACTGGCCCAACAGCTGTCAGCAGAATATGGCGTGACGGTCCTTCCTGTCAGCTGTGAGCAGTTAAAAAAAGAAGATATTTTTCATATTCTGGAAAGTGTTTTAAAAGAATTTCCTGTAACAGAACTGGATTTTCATATTCCTAAATGGCTGGAGGTCCTGCCTGCTTCTCATTGGTTAAAGAACCAGGTGATCGAAATAGCAAAGGAACTGTTAAAGAAAGTCAGTCACATGAAAGATGCTGCTGCGCAGGTGAAGGATTTTGGAGAGCAGTCAGGCCCTGTGGAAAAGATCACCATAGAAAAAATGGAAATGGCAGACGGTACCGTGTCTTTGCAGGTGCAGATGGATGACAGCTATTATTATCAGATATTAAGCGACTATGTAGGACTGCCTATTGAAGGGGAGTATCAGCTGATGCAGACTTTAAGCACTTTAGCTGGTATGCAAAAAGAGTATGATAAAGTAAAAGAAGCTCTGGCCCAGGCAAGATTAAAGGGATATGGGGTCATGATGCCCCAGAGAGATGAGATTTTGCTAGATGCTCCGGAAGTGATCCGCCATGGAAATAAATATGGTGTGAAAATGAAAGCCCAGGCGCCGTCGGTGAATCTGATCCGTGCACAGATCGAAACAGAAATCGCTCCTATTGTCGGAAGCGAGCAGCAGGCAAAGGATCTTATCGCTTACATAAATTCCAGTTCCAAAGATGGGGAAGAAGGTATCTGGAATGCCAATATTTTTGGCAAATCCATTGAGCAGATCGTAGAAGACGGCATCCAGGCTAAGATATCCCAGATGACAGATGAATGCCAGCAGAAATTGCAGGATACCCTGCAGAAGATCATCAACGACAGCAACGGCGGCATGATCTGTATCATCATCTAATGAGTCTAAAAGAAAAACAAGCGGCACCGAAGGGGACATTTGTTTTTCTTGGACCATTAACGAAGGTTCCGCCTGCGAAAGCAGGCAGTAGAGCACGTTAGTGCGGGAACCTGAGTATGAGGCATCATGAGTCTAAAAGAAAAACAAGCGGCTGTTAAAAAATGCAGCTACTATTTTTCTGCATCCGTTGTCTGCACAGCTTCTCGTTACATCTGTACGCTCAGTTCGGACTGAAGTCCGCTCTGCTCGTACAGATGTCTCGAAGAGGCAGAACATCTGGATGGCAGAAAAGCGCAGCTGCATTTTTCAACAGCCTTCTGCGGCGGCATAAACAACATTTTCAGAAAATTTGTACAATATGCGTAAAATGACTGAAAAAGATTGCAAATAAACGTGCAAATGTGCTATACTGTGGTTAGCAAAAACGAGGCCCTTAAGATCGTAATAAAAGGGCAACAGAGGGGAGAATGCTTATGAGACTGACCTTTATCGGAGCGGATCATGAAGTAACAGGCAGCTGCCATTTTTTGGAAGTGGGAGATACAAAAGTTCTGATTGACTGTGGTATGGAACAGGGGAATAATGTTTACCAGAATGCAGAGCTTCCGGTTAGTTACAGCGACATTGATTATGTGTTTCTGACTCATGCCCATATTGACCATGCAGGAATGCTTCCTTGGATCTATGCCAGGGGATTTAAGGGGCAGATCATCACTACCTATGCAACTGCAGATCTGTGCGGTATTATGCTCCGTGACAGTGCCCATATCCAGGAAATGGAGGCAGAGTGGCGCAACAGAAAGGCCCGCCGGGCCGGCAAAACAGAGGTAGAGGCTCTTTATACCATGCAGGATGCAGAAGGGGTTTTAGGCCATTTTGAAGGTGTGGCATACGGACAGAAATTCAAGCTGAATGAAAACATTACGCTGCGCTTTACGGATGTAGGCCATCTTCTTGGTTCTGCTTCTATTGAGATCTGGGCAACAGAAGGAGACGAACAGAGAAAAATCGTCTTTTCCGGCGATATCGGAAATAAAAATAAGCCGCTGATCAGAGATCCCCAGTATATTTCTGACGGCGATTATGTGGTTATGGAGTCCACCTATGGAAACCGCTATCACAAAAAAGGCGAAGATCACGTGACGGGGCTTGCCCGTATTATTCAGGAAACACTGGATCGTCAGGGCAATGTAGTGATCCCGGCCTTTGCAGTAGGCAGAACCCAGGAATTACTTTACATGATCCGCCACATTAAAGAAGAAAAGCTGGTTACCGGCCATGACGGCTTCCAGGTATACGTGGACAGTCCTCTGGCGGTGGAAGCTACCCATGTTTTTAAACAGAACATGGTAGAATGTTACGATGAGGAAACCAAGGCACTGGTAGAGCGGGGCATCAACCCTATTGATTTTCCAGGATTGAAGCTTTCCGTTACCAGTGAAGAGTCTAAAAATATCAACTTTGATATGACGCCCAAGGTGATCATTTCCGCAGCAGGTATGTGCGATGCAGGCCGTATCCGTCATCATTTAAAACATAATCTGTGGCGGGAAGAGTGCAGTGTGGTATTTGCGGGATATCAGGCAGAAGGAACCTTAGGCCGCCTGCTTCAGGATGGGGCGCCGGCAGTTAAGATTTTTGGAGAAGAAATCGATGTCAGGGCCCATATTGAGACATTAGACGGCATCAGCGGTCATGCAGACAGAGACGGCCTTCTTACCTGGGCAGCAGCCTTTGAACAAAAGCCGAAATACGTATTTGTAGTACATGGAAATGATGAATCCTGCCAGTCACTGACAGATGCTTTAAATACCCAGCTGGGACTTACAGCGAAAGCTCCCTATTCCGGATCTGAATTTGATCTGATAAAAGGCGTATGGATCAGGGAGACCGAACCTGTTTTGGTAGAGGCAGAAACTCAGGCAGCCAGAAAGGCAACAGGAGTATATACCAGACTGGTGGATGCAGGACAGATGCTTATGGATGTGATCGCACGCAACCAGGGAGGAGCCAATCAGGATCTGACCCGTTTTACAGAACAGATACTGGCTTTATGCGAGAAATGGAACCGTTAAGTATACGGAGTTATAACTTGAAATATGCATGAAAGCCGCTGAGAGAACATTAATAACAACAGGAGTACAGAAAAATGACAGAAGTAAAGATTTACACAGATGGATCAGCAAGAGGAAATCCAGACGGACCAGGCGGCTATGGCGTGGTCATGCATTATGTGGATAAAAATGGCCAGCTTCATGAGAAAACTTTATCCGCAGGCTATAAAAAGACCACCAATAACCGTATGGAATTGATGGCGGCCATTGCAGGTTTAGAGGCGTTAAACCGCCCCTGTAAGATAGAGCTTTATTCAGATTCCAAATATCTTACAGATGCTTTTAACCAGAACTGGATAAAAGGCTGGATCGCCAAAGGCTGGAACCGTGGAAAAAGCGGTCCGGTAAAAAATATCGACCTGTGGAAGCGGCTTTTAAAGGCGAAGGAACAGCATCAGGTTACGTTCATCTGGGTAAAGGGCCATGCCGGACATCCTCAGAATGAACGGTGTGATGAACTGGCTACTACAGCGGCAGACGGAACAGATCTGATGACAGATGAAGGGTTATCCCTTTAATAGGTTGGGGCTGATGCATTTTGCAGCAGCCTTAATTTTTACGCAAATCTTACAATATATTACTCCTTTCGGAATAGTATTCACAAGTGTCCGATTTTATGGTACTGTATGACTGAAAAATATTATTGCAAAATATTTCCCTCAGGCAGTTTTGCCATTTGGGAAAGAAATTTTACAGACCATAGACAGGGTGTGAATAGATGAAAGACAGAAGGGTGTGGGTCATTATCGGCTGTATTCTGGCAGCAGGAATCGCTATTACCAGCTATACAAGTTCCGTTGTGAAGACCCAGCAGGAAAGTGAGATTCAGGTTCTTTCAGGAGATGCGGCAGAAAAAGCCGTTGGTGCGGCAGCTGTTTTACAGCAGGATGCGCCGCAGAAATCTCAGGATAAACTGGAAGAAAAAGTAAAGGAAGAGACCGGTACACAGGCATTAAAAACACCAATACGGGAAACGGGAAACGATGCAGAGATGCAAGAGCCTCAGGCAGTGCCACAGGCTGCTGCAAAAGACGAAAGCGTTACAGAACCTGAAAAAGAAGAAAACACACAGGTTCAGGCAGAAGATGAGAATCATCTGCAGGTTCAGGCAGAAGCCGATCCGGATACACAGTCTGCGGATCGGGAAACCGATAAAAATGCAGTTCTTGCTGAAAGTTCAGATCAGGAAAGCTATACGGACCGCTTAAAGAATCTGGACAGCCAGATTCAGAAAATGCGGGAACATGAGACAGATTCCAATGTTTATTCTGCTAAAACATCTGCAGAGACAGAACTTAAGATGTGGGACGGGGAATTAAGCGTTGTTTATAATGCTTTATTAGAAGCGCTTCCCAAGGAAGAAGCTTTAAATCTTGCAAATGAAGAGAAAGACTGGCTGAAAAAACGGGAATCAGATGCAGCTGACAGCTCCGGCAAAACAGGGAATGGTCTGTCTTATGCCTCCAGCATGGTAGATCAGACCAGGGAACGGGCTTATGAGCTGGCGAAGCGGTGTGATGAGCTGGCAGGAAAATAAAAGAGCGATTAAAAGTGGTTACTGTACATGGGTAGGCACTTTTGGAACCGAAAGTGCCGTACGATAACGTAGTGGCAGCGGGAATTTGCCGTATTTAAATGCGAAGCCACGGCAAATTCCGTTGCTGGTCATGTGACGCATGAACAGTAACTAAAAGTGACTCCGGATATGCTTCTGGAGTCATTTTCTCTTGCTAATTCAGCTCTTATATGGTAAAATTCCGATTATGAGTTTATATAGATGGTTTGTTTTAGGAGGGCATTCACAGGCAAGGTCGGTTCTGCCCGGATTTTTGCTGTCCTGAAATATTTACTGAAAAACCCTAAATTTATATAATGGAGGAAGAAAAAAGTGAAACAACCACAGTACCGCGGAGTGAATGAGCTGCGCCGCATGTTCCTTGAGTTTTTTGAGAGCAAGGGTCATCTGGCTATGAAGAGCTTCTCACTTGTACCGCATAATGATAACAGCCTTCTGCTGATCAACTCCGGTATGGCACCATTAAAGCCTTATTTTACCGGACAGGAGATCCCGCCTAGAAGAAGAGTGACTACCTGCCAGAAATGTATCCGTACAGGTGATATTGAAAATATCGGAAAGACTGCACGTCACGGTACTTTCTTTGAGATGTTAGGAAACTTCTCTTTCGGTGATTACTTCAAAACAGAAGCAATCCACTGGTCCTGGGAATTCCTAACAGAAGTAGTTGGTCTGGATCCAGACCGTCTGTATCCATCTGTTTACCAGGATGATGATGAAGCATTTGATATCTGGAATAAAGAGATCGGTATTGCTCCAGAGCGTATCTTCCGTTTTGGTAAGGAAGACAACTTCTGGGAGCATGGTTCAGGTCCTTGCGGCCCATGTTCTGAGATCTACTACGACAGAGGTGAAAAGTATGGCTGCGGCAAGCCTGGATGTACCGTAGGCTGCGAATGTGACCGTTATATCGAAGTATGGAATAACGTATTTAGCCAGTTTGATAATGATGGCCATGGTCATTATTCCGAACTGAAGCAGAAGAACATTGATACAGGTATGGGTCTGGAGCGTCTGGCAGTTATTGTTCAGGATGTTGACTCCTTATTTACAGTTGATACAAACAAGGCTCTGTTAGACAGAGTATGTGCTCTTTCTCACAAGGAATATCAGAAAGATCATGAAACCGATGTTTCTCTTCGTATTGTTACAGACCATATTAAGTCCTGTACCTTCATGATCTCTGATGGTATCATGCCTTCTAATGAAGGAAGAGGTTATGTTCTTCGCCGCCTGCTGCGCCGTGCAGCACGTCATGGAAGAAAGCTTGGTATTGAAGGCAAGTTCCTTGCAGAACTTTCCAAGACTGTTATTGAGCTTTCCAAGGACGGATATCCGGAACTGGAAGAAAAGCAGTCTATGATCTTTAAAGTACTGACTGAAGAAGAAGACAAGTTCAACAAGACTATCGACCAGGGTCTTGCAATTCTTTCTGAAATGGAAGATGCTATGGCAGCTTCCGGTGAGAAGACTCTTTCCGGCGAGAATGCATTTAAACTGTATGATACTTACGGCTTCCCTGTAGACCTGACCAAGGAGATCCTGGAGGAGAAGGGCTGCACCGTTGATGAAGACGGTTTTGCAGCAGCTATGAAGGAGCAGAAGGAAAAGGCACGTAAGGCACGTAAGACCACGAACTACATGGGAGCAGATGTAACTGTATATCAGTCTATTGATGCTGCTATCACCTCTGAGTTTGTAGGTTATGATAAATTAAAGACTGATTCCAAGATCTCTGTTCTGACTACAGAAGATGAGATCGTAGAAGCATTAACAGATGGACAGAGAGGAACCATTATCGCTGACCAGACCACATTCTACGGAACCATGGGCGGCCAGCAGGGCGATAAGGGTACTATTTCCAGCGCTAACGGTGAATTTAAGGTAGAAGAGACCATTCACTTACAGGGCGGAAAGATTGGCCATGTAGGTATTATGACTAAGGGAATGTTAAGCGTTGGCGAGACAGTTACCTTATCTGTATGCCCGAAGAACCGTGCTCTCACCAGTAAGAACCACAGTGCGACTCATTTATTGCAGAAAGCACTGCGCACTGTATTAGGAAACCATGTAGAGCAGGCAGGTTCTTATGTAGATGCAGGCCGTCTTCGTTTTGATTTTACTCATTTCTCTGCTATGACTCCAGAGGAGATCAAAAAGGTAGAAGATATAGTAAACGAAGAGATCCAGGCTGCATTTCCGGTTGTAACAGAGGTTATGACTTTAGATGAAGCAAAGAAGACCGGTGCAATGGCACTGTTTGGTGAGAAGTATAGTGAAAAGGTACGTGTTGTAAAGATGGGAGATTTCTCCACAGAGCTTTGCGGTGGTACTCATGTAGCAAATACCAGCACTATCGGATATTTCAAGATCCTTTCTGAAGCAGGTATTGCAGCTGGTGTAAGACGTATTGAAGCTCTTACCTCTGATGGCCTGATGAAACACTATGCAGAGGTTGAAGCAGAACTTCACGAAGCAGTTAAGACAGCTAAGACAACTCCTGCAGGTCTTACAGCTAAGATCCAGTCTCTGTTAGACGAGAACAAGGCATTAAACCCAGAAAATGAGAAGTTAAAGAGAGAGATGGCAAATGACTCCTGAGGAGATGTATTAAGCCAGGTAAAAGAAGTAAATGGCGGGAAAGTACTTGCTTCCAAGGTAGCTGATGTAGATATGAACGGGCTTAGAAACCTGGGCGACCAGGTAAAAGATAAGAGCGGAGAAGGGGTGGTTGTGATCGCTTCCGTTATGGATGGAAAAGTAAGTCTGATGGCAACTGCAACAGATGAAGCTCAGAAGAAGGGCGCTCATGCAGGCAACCTGATCAAGGCCATTGCAGGTCTTGTAGGTGGCGGCGGCGGCGGTCGTCCAAATATGGCTCAGGCCGGCGGAAAGAATCCAGCAGGCATTGAAGAAGCTTTAAAGAAAGCCGTAGAAGTAGTAGAAGAACAGACCAAATAAGCCTGTTTGAATAAAAAGTGCAGAAAACGCAGAAAAATATAAAATTTTTCTTGACGTATGGGAATTTTATGCTATAATCATAGCAGTGCTAAAAATACCCAAACAGTTGTATTATGCACAATTACACAACTGGAGGGAGGTTAGGTGTGAGCGATGTCAAACGTAATTGTTAAAGATAACGAGAGCTTAGACAGTGCTTTACGCAGATTCAAGAGAAACTGTGCAAAGGCTGGCATTCAGCAGGAAATTCGTAAAAGAGAGCATTACGAGAAGCCAAGCGTAAGACGTAAGAAAAAGTCTGAAGCTGCTCGTAAGCGTAAGTACAACTAATTCTCGCACGGAATTAGTCCAATTGAAGTAAAGTAAATCAGCCGGTCGCTGGGAGTATACCAGTGGACCGGCTGTTTTATGTGTTGTGAATGAGATATATTCTGGCAGAAAAAGTAGATATTTAACTCAAAAAGTAGACATTGAATAAAGAAAACAATTAGAAAGGAGCCGTTGTAAAACACAGCCTCTATTTTTCTGTATCCGTTGTCTGCACAGCTTCTCGTTACATCTGTGCGTTCAGCTCGGACTGAAGTCCGTTCTGCCCGTACAGATGTCTCGAAGAGGCAGAACAACTGGATTACAGAAAATCGCTGCTATATTTTGCAACAGCCCCTTTTTCGCTATATTTAGGATAACAAGCGGGAATCCTCGGTTATTCAATTGCCGAGATGAAAGCGTCTGAAACGCAAGTGAAATCGAATGTTTGTTCGATTTCTGCTTGCGTTTTCTTCTGTATGATAGTATACTATGTGTATGAAAGAAAATTTAATACATTCAAGAACTTGCGTATATAACATCAACTATCATGTGGTATGGTCGGTGAAATATCGCAGGAAAATTTTATCAGCAGAGATTGAAACTTATCTAAAAGAACTGGTTCAGAAAATAGCATCCGATAAAGGTTTTACGGTTCATCTTTTTGAAGTTGGTG
>ENA-OQKP01000840-OQKP01000840.1-human-gut-metagenome-genome-assembly--contig:-NODE-840-length-19369-cov-4.221391_pt1 | contig 19369 bp, 17 predicted proteins | sample MGYA00242780_ERZ504802 | MGnify/ENA primary metagenome ERZ504802 (study PRJEB26092, sample SAMD00036406) | human gut metagenome | host: Homo sapiens | study: EMG produced TPA metagenomics assembly of... | reverse complement strand
GGGTGCGGCCGTGTCTGGACCAACGGCAGCTCGTGCCGCGCGGCCCGGGGGGGGGGTCCGGGCACATGGCCGCCGGGGTTGGGGCCGGACCGCCGGTAATGGTGGCGGCGCGGCACGCCGTAGCGCTCCAATGCGGCCATCTGGGTGCCGCCGTGGGCCAGGATCACCAGCATTTCCTCGCCGTCGGCCAGCGCCTTGTCCACCAGCGCCGCAAACGTGCGGCATACGCGGTCACTGAAATCATCCTTGCGCTCACCGTCGGGGCAGCTGCTCTCGCAGTTGGCGGCGACCCACGCCTGATAGTCGGGGTCGTGCTCCATCTCAATATAATTGCGGCCTTCAAAGCTGCCGAAGCACATCTCCTTCAGCCCGTCCACGGGCACGAGCTCCGCGTCCGGGAACAGCACCTCCGCCGTCTGCCTTGTACGCTGCAGCGTGGAAATATAGACAACCTTCGGGTCAATATCAGCCCGGCGCAGCTGGGCCAGCCCCTCGGGCGAGAGCGGGATGTCCCGCTGACCCTGATAGCGCTTCTGGGCGTTGTACTCGGTCAGGCCGTGGCGCAGTAAATAAATCAGCATTTCGGAAGTTCTCCTTTCAAAATCGTCGGCAGACCGCAAAACATCTGCACAACGCAGTCCGCCCGCGCGGCCAGCAGACAGGCCAGACGGCCCGCCGCCTCCCGCGCGGCACGCGCGGCGGGGTCAATCGGCACAACGCCGCCGCCGACCTCCGCCGCGGTCACAACATCATAATCTGCCAGCTCGTCGGCCAGCCGGTTCAAATCGGCGGCGTCGGCGGCCAAATCCTGCACGTCGTACACCTGCCGTCCGCCGAGCTTTTGCGCAAAGGTGCGCTTGCCGCTGCAGAGCGGCCCTGTCACAAACACCATTTACAGCACCCCCAGCCATTGGCAGGCGGCCAGCGCCGCCAGCATCCAGATCTCGCATTTTTGCAGGAACCACCCGGCCAGATCACCGGTCACACCGCCAAACTGTTTTTTGGCAACAACGTAGTACCGCGCAAAAACGCAGCCTTCGGCCAGTACCAACGCCCAGCCGCCCAGTGCAGTCAGACCCACGGCCAGCATGGCGCAGAGCACGGCCAGCACCTGCCGCACGCGGACGCGGTCCGCCGCCGTGGCAAAGGTGTGGGCAAGGCCGGTGTTTTTCGCCAGCGGGAACGCCGCCACGGCCAGCCCGGACAGCGCCCGCTCCCCCACCAGCGCCAGCGTCCAGAGCACACCGACCCGCGGGGTGAACGCCACACAGCCGCACAGCGCAAAATACGCCGCAAAGTAGCTGCACAGCCGGATGACCGCGAACGCACCGCAGTGGGGGTCCTTTAAAATTTCCAGCTTCTTCGCGGTATCGCCGTAGCTTGAAAGTGCGTCGCAGGTGTCGGCGTAGCCGTCCAGATGGATACCGCCCGTGACCCAGACCGGCACAAGGCAGAACCCCGCCGCGCGGGCCGCCGCAGGCAGCGGCAGCACGCCGCAGATGCACCACAGTGCGCCGCACACCACCCCCACCAGCGGGAAGGCGCAGAGCGCGTACCGCATATTTTTTTCGTTCCAGTCAAACTGCGGCATCGGCAGGGCCGAGAACATGGCGAACGCCACCGCAATCGTCTGTAAAGCTGTCACGGACCTTCACTTCCTTTGTAATAGACGGGGATGCCGCAGACAACGCGCACCACGCGGTCTGCCCGCGCCGCCGCAGCGTTGTTGACGGCGGCCAGCGCGCGCAGATAGCGGTCCGTATCGCCCGCATAGTCTGCCCCACCGCTGAACACCTCATTGGAAACCACAATCAGATTATCACATTGCAGCAGCATCTTGTCAATGCCCTGCAGGATCGCCGCCGCGGTTTCCGTTCCTGCACCGTCGGGGTCATACAGCTCATTGGCGGCCAGGTTGCCCAGGTCCTCCAGCAGCACGGTGCCGCGCCGGGGCAGGGCCACGCGGTCCAGGTGCAGCGGGCACTCTACCGTGGTGAACTGCTTTTCGGCCCGCATGGCGCGGTGTTTCGCCACGCGGGCGGCGCACTCGGCGTCCCAGACCTGCATCGTCGCCAGATAGGTGCGCGGCAGCGGTGCACGCAGGCAGAGCGACTCCGCATAGGCGCTTTTACCGCTGGCCGCGCCGCCGATGACCAGCGTCAGCACTGCAGGGTGTACGGCGTGATGCCGCCCTCCGCAAACGAGTAGCAGCCGTTGTAGACGGCCAGCGCCATATCCCACAGCGGCAGGCTGGCCACCGCGCCCGTGCCCTCGCCCAGATGCAGCTCTGCGGTGATAAGCGGTTTTTTGCACAGCGCGTCCAGCACAATATGTGCGGCTGGCTCACTGGACACATGGCTGGCGAAAACGGCCTTTTCCGCCGCGGGGCAGAGCCGCACCGCGCACAGCGCCGCCACGCCGCTGATGAATCCGTCCATCACGATGGGCAGCCTTTCGAGCGCACCGCCCAGAAACACGCCGCACAGCCCGGCAATATCAAAGCCGCCCAGCGCCGCCAGCACCCCCAGCGGGTCCGCGGCGTCGGGGTGGTTGCGGGCAATGCCGCGTTCTATCGCATCTATTTTGCGGTTCAGTCCTGCGTCGGAAAGTCCCGCGCCGCGCCCGGTCATCTCGGCCACAGGGCGGCCCAGCAGCACGCTGGCCACGGCGCTGGACGTCGTTGTGTTGCCGATGCCCATCTCCCCCGTCGCCAGCAGCTGTGCGCCGTTCTGCTTCTGCGCGCGCACCAGCGCGATGCCCGCTGCGATGGCCTGCACGGCCTGTGCGCGGGTCATAGCCGGGCCGGTGGTAAAGTCAGCCGTGCCCGCAGCAATGCGGCAGTCCGCCGCGCCGGGCACGGGTGCGCCCGCAATGCCCATATCGACGGGCACGACGTCGCAGTGGGCCGCAGCGGCCATGCGGCAGACGCTGGTGCGGCGGGCGGTCAGGTTTTCGAGCACGGCGCGGGTCACGGAGGCATCGGTCTGGCTGACGCCCTGCGCCACAACACCATTGTCCGCGCAGAGCACCAGCACCGCGCGGCGGCTGACATCCGGCACGGGGTCGCCGGTCAGCGCGGCGGCGTCCTCGACCATGGCTTCCAGCCGGCCCAGTCCGCCCAAAGGCTTTGCCAGCGCAGCCCAGTGGGCGTGGGCTGCGGCGCGGGCGGCCTCGTCCGGCGGGGTAACGGCTGCAAGCAGGTTCTTCAGTTCGTTTTCGGTCATGATGTTTCCTTTATATAATGTTCGGCTGCAGCCGCAAAGCGCTTCGGCAGCGGCGTACCTGCCCAGTAGAGATGCGGAAAACCAGCGTAGAGACGTGCATTGGCAAAGCCGCACGCCCACTGCCGCCCGTTTGCCTTGGCAGCGGTGAACGCATCGCCGTTTTCGGTGGAGTCCCAGTGATGGAACTCGTGGACGGGCAGGGTCTCCCCCGCGCGGAACAGCATACTGTCGGCGCGGGCGGTCAGGCGGGCGTAGCCGAACCGCACAAGCCGCCCGACCTTAAAGCCCTGCCCGGGCAGCACGCCCGCCATCGGGTGGGGCGTGCCGTCGGCGTCCTGTAATGTCCGGCCCAGGTACAAAAAGCCGCCGCACTCGGCCACGGTGGGTAGGCCGCCCTGCACGGCGCTTTTTACGGCGGCGCGCAGGGGGGCGTTCGCGGCCAGCCGGGCGGCGTACAGCTCGGGGTAGCCGCCCGGCAGGTAAAGCCCGCCGATGTTATCCGGCAGAGCCGTGTCGGCCAGCGGGCTGAAAAAGCACAGCTCCGCGCCGTTTTCCCGCACTGCCTCCAGCGTTTCGGCATAGGTAAAGCAGAACGCGGCATCCCTTGCCACGGCAAGGCGCACCCGCGGCGCGGGCACCGTGCACGGCACAGCGGCGGGTGCGGGGCGGTCAAACAGGGTGTGCAGCAGTGGCCAGTCGATGGTTTGCTGCGCGGCATCGGATAAGAGCTGTATCTTGCGCTGCAGATCGTCGATCTCGGCGGCGGTTTTCAGACCGAGGTGGCGGCTTTCTATCGCGGCCTCGGGCAGCGGCGGCAGGCAGCCGACCACGGGCAGACCGGTCTCTTTTTCGAGCATCGGCTTCAGCAGAGCGCACAATCCTTGCGTACAATCATTGAGCAAAATTCCAGCGATATGGTGCGGTGTGCGGAACGCCGTCAGCCCGCGCAGCTCCGCCGCCAGCGTCAGGCTTGCCCCCTTGGGCCGCACAACGAGCAGTGCGGGCAGGTCCAGCGTATCGGCCAACTGCCACGCGCTGGCTGTGTCGGTCACGCCGCCAAGGCCGTCGTAGTAGCCCATGGCCCCCTCGACGACTGCCGCGCCGTGCCCCGCCGCGTGCCGGGCGTAGAGTGTGCGGGCGGTCTGCGGTGCAGAGAAGAACAGGTCGAGATTGTGGCTTTCGACGCCCAGCACCGCGCGGTGGAACATCGGGTCGATGTAGTCCGGCCCCGACTTGAACGCGCAGGGGGCCAGCCCGCGGGCAGTCAGCGCCGCCAATAAAGCGCAGGCTGCCGTTGTTTTTCCGCTGCCGGAGCGGGGTGCAGCCAGAACCAATTGCAGCATTTTTACTCCCTCGCGATCAAGAAAACCGGGTTGTTCGCCATGAGCAGGTGCAGGCTGCCCGCCGCCCGGCTGCGGCTGACTGCGATTTGTGTGACCTGGGCGGTCAGGCCGTGGGCCGTCAGGGCCGCAACGGCCTCCTGTAAGGTTTCCAGCGCAATGGCGCTGATACAGAGCCGTGCATCGGGGTTCGCGGCCAGCGCGGCATCGACGACAGCCCGCAGACTGCCCTTGCTGCCGCCGATAAAAACAGCGTCCGGCGCGGGCCAGCCTGCCAGTGCGGCGGGGGCAAAGCCCTCGGTAAGGTGCAGATTTTGCACCGCAAATTTTGCGCGGTTCTGACGGATAAGGTCACAGGCTTCCGCGTCGCACTCCACGGCGCAGACCCGGCCCGCAGGGGCGGCCAGCGCCAGCTCCACACTGACGCTGCCGGTGCCCGCGCCCACATCCCAGAGGGTATCTGTGGGGCGCACAGCCAGCTTGGCCAGCGCGGCAGCGCGGACCTCCTGCTTGGTCATCGGCGTTTTGCCGCGGATGAACGCTGCGTCGGGCAGGCCGGGCGTGCGGCGCAGGGGCGCGGGCACATTTTCCACAAGCAGGACACTGAGCGGTGCAAAGCGCTGTGCGGCCAGCTCCTGCGCCGTGCCGGTCACAAGCCGCTGGGACGGCGTGCCGAGGTTCTCCCCCACCGTGGCCGCAGCGTCGCCCAGCCCGGCAGCCGCCAGCCGTTGGCAGAGCGTCGCGGGGGTCTCGCTGCCGCCCGTCAGGAAAAAAGTTGTCCCGCCTGCGCGGCAGGCGGTCACCGGGTCACAGGCACAGCCGTGGGCGGAGACGAGCCGCCAGCCCTGCCACGGGCGGCCCAGCGCCGCGGCCAATAATTGCACGCTGGAAACGCCGGGCAGCCCCGTGTACGGCAGACCCGCGTCGTCCAATGCGCGGCCGAGCGCCGCCGCGCCGGAGTAGAAGCCCGTGTCGCCGCTGAAAGCCACCGCGGCCTCCGCGCAACCTGTTTGCCGCAGCAATGCGCAAATTTCGTCCGTTTTATAGAGGGCTGCGCGGTTTGCCGTGCAGCCCTCGGGCAGTTTTTCCAGCAGGCGGCGCGCGCCGATGATCAGCTCCGCTCCGCGCAGCGTCTCCAGCCCTGCCGCTGTCAGGCTGCCGGGCGTTCCGCTGCCCATGCCCACCAATGTGATCCTCATAAAAGCTCCCTGCATCGCTGTAAAATTGTGTCAGCGGTCTCGCCCTCGTCGTCCGGGCGGCGCAGCACAATGAGCTGCACGCCGCACCGGGCGGCGGCCTCGGCCTTTTCGGCAAAGCCGCCCGCCGCGCCGCCGTCCTTCGTGACCATATAGTCGATATGGAACTGGTGCAGCAGCGCCGCATTTAATTCTTTCGTAAAAGGCCCCTGCATCGCAAGGATATTGCGGTGCGGAACGCCCGCTGCCTCGCATGCTGCGATACCTGCCAGCGTCGGCAGAACGCGCGGGTAGAGCCGCGCCGGGTTGAGCGCTGCGAAGGCGGGCAGCTCCTTGGCACCTGTCGCCAACAGGACGCGCCCCGGTCTGTCTGCCAGATACGCGGCAGCCCGGGCGGCATCGGCCAGCACCACACTGCCCGTGGGCAAGGGGCTGGCGGGGCGCAGCAGACGGTGATATTCAACTCCCGCCGCCGCTGCCGCCGCACGGATATTGCGTGTTGCCTCGGCGGCATACGGGTGGGTCGCGTCAACGCAGAGTGCCGCACCGCGCAGCAGCGCCGTCATTTCTTCGGCGTCAAGCCGCCCGGTGCGCACCGTGATGCCGTCGGTGCAGCCCTGTTCCTCGGCCCCCAGCTCTGTCGCCACACAGACCGTGACCGCCGCGCCGAACGCCGCCAGCGCGCGGGAGAAGCTGCGCCCCTCCGTTGTACCGCTGAAAACCACCACATTCATACGCCGCGATACCCCCTTGGCGTAACCATTCTGCCATGTAAAATCTGCGTTGCAGCGTTGCCGACAAAGACCGTTGTGAACATATCCGCGGCGGTATCCTCCAGCTCGGCCAGCGTCAGCAGCCGTGCGGTCTGGCCGTCCCGGCCAATGCAGCGCACCAGCCCGCAGACCGTGTCCGGGCCCTTGCCGTTGTCCCGCAGAATGCGAACGGCCTTTTGCAGATAGTCGGCGCGGCCTTTGGACGACGGGTTGTAGAGCGCCAGGCAGAAATCCCCCGCCGCGGCGCAGGCCAGCCGCTTTTCAATAACGGCCCACGGCGTCAGCCGGTCCGACAGCGAAATCACGCAAAAATCGTGTGCCAACGGCGCACCCAGCACCGCGGCCCCGCTCAAAGCGGCGGTCAGGCCGGGCACGATCTCGACCTCTACCTCCGGGCAGTGCTCCGCCAGCTCCAACAGCGGGCTGGCCATGCCGTAGACCCCGGCGTCACCGGAGCAGACGAGCGCCACCGTCTTGCCGCCCTTTGCCGTTTCCAGCGCCCAACGGCAGCGGTCAAGCTCCCGCGTCATGCCGGTAGCGTAGACCTCTTTATCCGGGTAAAGCGGGCGTACAAGGTCGATGTAGACCGTGTAGCCGCACAGCACGTCGGCGGCCTGCAGGGCGGTCTGCGCCTGGGCGGTCAAATACTGCGCACCGCCCGGGCCGAGGCCCACCACATACACAAGACTACGGTTCATCATTTTTCCATCTCCAATCCGGGGCAAAGGGGGCCAGCGCCACGGCAAGGGTCACGCCGTCCCGCGCCCACTTCGGGATGAACAGCACCCCGTCTGCAGCCAGCACCGCCGCGCGTTCACAGACATTGTCCACGCCCGTGATGCTCTGCACAAAGCCGGAGGACGTAAAGCGGCCTTTAGCCGTGCGCAGGGCAGCGGCGGTATAAAAGTCCATCTTCCAGTCGTGCGCCTGGCAGAACGCCGCCAGACCCGGCTCATCCTTTTTCAAGTCAATGCTGGCTGCGCGGACAATGCCCTGCGGGGCAAAATGATGCTCCGCGCAGAAGGCCGCAAAGGCTGTTTCCAACTTTTCCGCCGTCGTGCCGCGCTTGCAGCCGACACCCAACACCGCAATGCGGGGGATCAGGTGCAGCGCCTCACCCGTCGGGGTCAGCGTCAGCGCAAAATCTGCGCGGTCAGCGGCGGCGGCAGGCTCCACACCCGCGGGCGGCGTGCCGGAAACAGCCCAGTCGGCGGCATAGCAAACGCTCTGCCCGGCCAGCAGTGCCCCACTCACGCAGCGGATGCGCTCCGGCTCGGCCACGGCGCAGTTCTGGCGCTTGGCCCACTCGTCCACGGCAAAAACGCCGCGTCCGTCGGTGGCCGTCGTGATGACCGGCATGGCATGGCAGACCGCCGCCAGCCGCTGCGCCAGCTCGTTTGCGCCGCCCAGATGCCCCGACAGCAGCGGAATGGCGAACTGCCCACCCTCATCCAGCACAACGACGGCGGGGTCTGCAGCCTTGCTGCGGCAGTGGGGCGCGATGGCCCGCACCGCGATCCCGGCAGCTCCTACAAAAATCAGTGCGTCGTTTTGTGCAAACTGCGCAGCGGTCCAATCGGTCAGGCGGACGCCGTCCGCACCGCCGCGGGCCACGCTGCCGGGGCAGGCTGCCGCCAGCTGCTGCGCCAGCGCCAGGCCCCGCGCTGTGAACGCAATGTACGCGCCGCTCATCGGTCCGTCCCCCTTCGGAACTCCGTTGTGAACGCCGGGTCGTACAGCTTACTGCGGTCATACTGTGCGGCCAAAAAGTCCCCGACAACAATGAGCGCCGTCTTGGTGATGCCCGCCGCGCGGGTGCTTTCAACCAGCGTTCCGACGGTGCAATGTACAATTTTCTGTTCCGGCCACGTCGCCTTGTAGACAACGGCGGCAGGGGTCGCGGCGGTGTATGCGCCCTGCAGAAGCGCGTCCTGCGCCCTGTCGATCAGGCCGATGGAGAGGAAAATGACCATCGTCGCCCCGTGGGCGGCCAGCGCGGCCAGCCGCTCACCTTCGGGCACAGGGGTACGGCCCTCCATGCGGGTGATGATGACGGTCTGGCTGACGCCGGGCAGCGTGTATTCGGCGTTCAGCGCCGCCGCCGCACCGCAGAAGCTCGACACGCCGGGCGTATCGTCGTAGGCGATGCCCATGGCGTCCAGCGCGTCCATCTGTTCCCGGATCGCGCCGTACAGGCAGGGGTCACCCGTGTGCAGGCGCACGGTGGTTTTGTGCGCTGCTTCGTTTTCTTTCATGACGGCAAGCACCTGCTCCAGCGTCATCTCGGCGCTGTTACGGATGGTGCAGTCCGGCCCCGCCAGCCCCAGCAGCGCCGGGTTGACCAGGCTGCCCGCGTAGATGATGCAGTCGGCCGTTTGCAGCAGGGCCGCGCCGCGCCGGGTAATCAGGTCCGGTGCGCCGGGACCGGCCCCCACAAAATGTACCATGTCAGGCTTCCTTCCACAATTTCAACAGTGTATCGGCAGTTTTTGTCTGCCCCAGCGGGCCGTTCCGGTTTGAGAACAGCACCGCGCCGACCTTGAACGCCCCCGCCGTGCGGCGGTCCAGATGCAGCTGGATCGCGGTGAGCAGGCTGGCCATGACCGGCTCCCGCAGCTGCGCAGCGTCCAGAATGTCCAGACAGGCGTCTGTCGTGGCGGCGTCCATCAGGGCGCGGCAGGTCGCCGCGTCCGCGCCGCAGAGCGCCGCATGGGCGCAGAACAGCTCAGTGCGGCAGTCGGCACAGCGGGAGTGGGTGTTCATGATGCCGCCCGCCAGCTTGACGAGCTTGCCCACATGCCCGACGAGCAGCACCTCCGCGAAGTGCTCCGCCGCTGCCATATCCAGCGCCTCGCCGATGAAATTTGAGATTTTTACGACAGGGATCTCGTGCAGCGCGGGATAGTTGGCGGCCAGGTAGTCCAGCCCGTAGTTGCCGGGGGCTAAAATCAGGCGGCGGCTTTTCAACGCTGCCTGGTGGATTTCGATTTGCAGCGTATCCAGAAGCGCCTGCTGGCTCATCGGCTCCACAATGCCGCTGGTGCCCAGCACCGACAGGCCGCCCTCGACCCCCAGATGCGGGTTGAAGGTGCGCTTGGCCGCAGCCTCGCCGCCTTCGATGGAGATGACCACCGCGAACCCGCCGCCGTAGCCGACGGCGTCCGCCTCCCGCAATAGCGCCTCGGTTATCATCTGCCGCGGCACACGGTTGATGGCCGCCGCGCCGACGGGCTGGTCGAGGCCGGGCTTTGTCACACGGCCCACCCCCGCCCCGCCGTCAATCGTAACGGTGCGCGGCGCGCCGGGCAGCAGTGTGACCGCGGCAATGACCGGCAGACCCGTCGTGGCGTCGATGTCGTCGCCGCCGTCCTTGACGATGGCGCACGCGGCCCCGTCTGCCGTCAGGCGGCAGAACTGCGGTGCGACCTCCACGACGATGCCCTTGGGCGTGCGCAGACCAACGCTTTCCGGCGCGTGGCCGGTCAGCAGCAGCCGCGCCGCGCCCGCCGCCCCCAGCGCCGCGCAGGTGCCGGTGGTGTAGCCGCAGCGCAGTAAACGCTGCCCGCTGCGGATGTAGTGCTCAAATTGGGGCTTCGGCTTTGCGCCGCTCCCGGCAAACAGCACCGCGTATTGGTCGGTGCTCAGTCCAAACAGCGCACAGATATTGTCCTGTGCAAAGGCGTCCTGCGGTGCCAGCACAGCGGACACGCCTGACGGCGCAATGCAGACAACGGCGTCGGCCAGCCTTTGGGCCAGCTCCAGCTCATGCAGCGTCACGATGACGGCCACATTCTTCTCATGCGCCAGCACTTGCAGGATGTCCATGAGCTCCGCCTTGCCCTTCACGTCCAGAAACGACGTAGGCTCGTCCAGAAGCAAAATCTCCGGCTGCTGGCAGACCGCGCGGGCCAGCAGCACGCGCTGGCGCTGGCCGTCGCTGATCCTGGCAAAATCGCGGTCCTCCAGCTCCTCCGCCCGGACAAGGCACAGGGCGTCGTGCACCTGCTGCCTGTCGGCATCGGACAAAATGCCCAGCCGCCCGGTGTAGGGGTAGCGCCCGGCGGCGGCGACCTCAAAGCAGGACGTCAGCTCGGTGCGGGCCGTGTGGGGCAGCATCAGCGCCAGCTTGCGCGCCCGGGTGTTGGGGGTGTAGGCCGTCAGGTCTTGCCCGTCCAGCAGCACCGCGCCGCCCTGCGCCGCCAGCTGTCCGGCCAGCGTTTTTAAAAGGGTGGATTTGCCCGCGCCGTTCGGACCGATGATCGCCAGAATTTTGCCGCGCTCGGCGTGCAGGGCAATGTCCCGCAGCAGCGGCGCACCGTAGCCGACGGCGAGATTTTGCGTTTCACAACAGCTCATACCGTGCCCTCCCCGCTGTGGCGGCGCACAAGCAGCCAGATGACCACCGGCGCACCGAAAACCGCCGTCACCGAGCTGATGGACAGCTCGGTGGGTGCAAACAGGCTGCGGGCGATCAGGTCGCACAGCAGGCAGAATGCCGCGCCGCCCAGTGCGCAGCCCGGCAGCACCCGCAGCGGTTTTGCACTGCCCAGCGTATGTTTTACCAGATGCGGCACCGCAATGCCGACGAAGGAGATCGGTCCGGCAAATGCCGTGACGCAGGCCGCCAGCAGGCTTGACAGCAGCACAAGCACCACGGAAAACGCCCGCACCGGCACGCCGACGCTGGCGGCGTAGCTTTCGCCCAGCTGGTAGGCGGCCATCGGCTTGGAGAGCAAAAACGCGGCGGCCAGGCAGGGCAGAACGATGGCCGCCGCCGTGGTGACATTGCCCCAGGTCATGCCGGAGAAGCTGCCCATCGACCAGTTGTGCAGGTTGACGATGTTGGAATCCTGCGCGAAAGCGACGACAATATCGGTGACGGCCGAGCAGATGTAGCTGATCATGACGCCGCAGATAACCAAAATGCTCATCTGCTGCACGCGGCGCGCCACGGCCAGCACAAACAGCATGGCCGCCATGGCCCCGGCAAACGCCGCCAGAATCAGCGTCAGCGAGTTCGTCAGTAGGCCGCGGTTCAAAAACACGACCATCGTCAGCGCGACAGCCAGCTTGGCCCCGCTGGAAATGCCCATGACGAACGGTCCGGCAATCGGGTTGGCAAAAAACGTTTGCAGCAGATACCCGGCCACCGAGAGCGCCGCCCCCAGCAGCACGACCATGACGGCGCGCGGCAGGCGCAGCTGCAGCAGGATGTTGGCCGCCAGCGCGTTTGTGCCGCGGCCCAGCAGGGCCGCCGTGATGTCCGCCGGGGAGAGCGCAATGCTGCCCCAGAACAGGTTGAGCGCAAACAGCGCCAGCAGGGCCGCCGCCATGGCGAGGTATGCAATTGTCATGCGTTTGGAGGTGTGCATGCGTGGTTTCCTTTGCGGCGGGCGGCAATGGTGCGGGCGGATATGGAATCCGCCCCTACGGATGCGCCACGGTTTTGTGCGTCCGTTTTTGCCGCCGCGTTAAATTTTCAGTGCAGCTTCGTCAAAAATGTCAATTCACTGTCGTCCGGATCATCCTCGGTGAACACCCTGTTCATATCCAGGATCAGCTCCGGCAGCTCCATGCTCTGCTGGAAAAGGCTCTGCGACGTACACCAGACGCTGCCGCTTTGCACGGCCTTGAAGTCCGCCAGCATCGGACATTTGGCGAGCAGCTCATCCATTGTGCGCAGCTCGCCCTCAATCGTGCTATTGTAGAACAGCACATCGGCGTCACGCGCCCCGGCGTAGAAATCCTCGAGCGAGATATTGACAGTCGCCAGATTGTTGCCGCTGTCCGTCAGGTCGGCAAAGACGTAGCTGCCGCCCGCCAGCCCGATCATCTTGGCGACGTAATCGCCGCCCTTGCGCACCGTGGCGAGATTGTTTGAGGTGATGGAGAAGAACGCCGCCGTCTTGCCGGTGGGTTCCTCGTCCAGCAGCGGTGCAATGCGCTGCACAGCGTCGTCAAAAACGCGCTCGGCCTCCTCGGTTCTGCCCAGCAGGATGCCGTACAGCTTGACCCATTCCATCCGGGCCAGCGGGTCGCTCTCGTAGCTCGAGCGCTCGACGAGGACCGGCACTCCGAATTTTTCGAGCTGCTCCTTCACCTCGGGCGTGTGGTAGATCATTGTGTTCTCGATGGCAAGGCCGCAGTCGGCGGACAGGATCGTCTCGTAATCGGGCGTGCTGTACTTGCCCGCGTAGGCGATCTCGCCCTGCTCCATGGCGGTCCGGGCCGCGTCGAGGTACCAGTTTTCGGCCTGCGTGCCGGACAGCGCCACAGCCCCCAGCCCGCCAATGCTGATGATGGGGTCCATCGCGGACGACGACACAAGGTAGATATTTTGGATAGGCTGCTGCAAAACGGTGATGTCTGCGTCCAGATTGGCGGGCGCAGCGGCCCCCTCCGGCACGACGAGATAGCGGCTGCCGTCAATCGTGATGAGGTCATAACCGCCCGCACACACATCCACCGTGAACTGCTTCGCATATTCCAGCGGATAGCGGTTTTCTATCGTCAATGCGTCCGTTTGCACGGGAGCCTGGGATGCAGCCGCGCACCCTGCCAGCAGCAGGGCGGGCAGGGCAAAAGCTGCCGCGCGCCTCATTCGGCGGCGGCCAGCGTCGCGCTGTCAAAGGTCAGGGTATAGTCGATCTCGTGCGGGGTGCTCATGGCGACGGTGTCCGCCGTGACAGCCAGCGCGGTATCCAGCGCGGCAACGGGGATCTCAAACGTCGAGTTGCCGTCGGTGTTGACGGGCAGGTACTTTTCGCCGTCAACGAGCATATAGTCATAGTTCGGGCTGCTCCAGACGATGGTCGCGGTCATAATGCCGTCGGCCACAGTCAGCGCGGCGGGGCTTTCGACGGTGGCGCGCCCGCTGCCGCCCTCCAGCGTCACAGCGCAGGTGTAGCTGCCGTCTGCGGGGATCTCGACGGCTGCCGCAGCCGCATCCTCTGCCGCAGGCTCGGCATCGGAGATGCTGACCGTATGGTCATACCAGGTGCCCTTGGTGCCGAGGATGGCCAGCTGGAAATCGGCATCGACAGCCGCAACGGGGATGTCAAAGCCGTATACTTCGTCGCTGGTGCCGTCGGAGTAGGTCACTGTGTCAACGGTAGGCTGCAGCCAGTCGCTCTCGTGGGCGGGGGCGTCGGCGGCCATGCCCGGATACAGGTTGACGATCTTCTGGGACTGCAGACTGACGTGGAAGGTCATCGTGCCGTTTTCCACCGTCAGCGTGCCCATGCCGTCCACGGCTTCGTTGGCATGGAACATACTGCTGTCGGTGTTGAACTTAGCGGTGTATACGCCGTCCGGCAGCGCGGCAGCGGGGGCCGGGGTCTCCGCCGGGGCCGCGGTGGCGGCAGGAGCGGTTTCTTCCGTGGAGACCGCCTCGGACGTGCTCTCGGCGGTGGACGCTGCGGACGCACCGCAGCCCGCCAGCAGCAGGGCAGCGAGAGTCAGGGATGCGAGTTGGAGCTTTTTCATGCTTTCCTTACCTCATTCTATACATATTTATCAGGCAATAGTGGGAGGCAGCGCGGGCGGATATAGAATCCGCCCCTACGGCGTGGCAGGGCATCACATCGGACGCAGGCCGGACATGCCCGGCCCCTGCCGTGCTTTCCCAAAAACCAAAAAACTGCCCGGAGCTTACCCTCCGGGCAGAATGGGTCTTTCTCAGCCGTTCAGGGAATCGATGGCGGCCCCGGCGTGGTCAACGTAGAGCTGCTGGATGTCGCCGATCTCGCCCAGACCTGCGATCTGGGTGTCGACGCTCTCAAAGCAGTCGGCGGCGTTGAACTGGCTCAGCCAGGAATCGTCCTCGGCACCGGCCATGTCGTTGTTGGCGTGGTCACCGGCGACGACCATCAGCGGGCGCAGGATGACCTTGGTGTAACCGGCCTCCTTGACCTTCTCGATAACGGCGTCGCAGGCGGTGTCCTCGGGTTCACCCTCGACGGTGCCGATAAAGACGTTGTCATAGCCCAGCGTCTGCATCGCGGTCTGCATCTGGCTGTAGCTGACCTTGGCAGTGTGGGACGTGCCGTGGCCCATAAAGACAAAGGCGGTGCCGTCCGCAGCGGCGGCAGCGGCGTCGTCATATCCGGCGGTCTTGACGGCCTCGGCGGTGATGGCGGCGGCTACGGCCTCCTTGTCGGCGTTGATGACGGTGGCATCTTCGCCGACCTCGCCCAGCAGGGGTTCGGCAATGGCAACGCTGTCGAACTTGTCCCTGTACTGCTCAACCGCCTCGCACATCTCGTCGTACTCGGCGCCGTGCATCAGGTGCGTAGGCTGGACAACCAGATTCTTGACGCCGTTGGCAACGGCACGCTCAAGCGCCTGGTCCATGTTGTCGATCTTCTCGCCGTCGCGGGCCTGAACGTGGTTGATGATGATCTGCGCGGTGAAGGCGCGGCGGACGCTCCAATCCGGGTAGGCGGCCTGCAGGGCGTCCTCGATGCCCTTGATGTCAGCGGCGCGGCTGCCGTTGAAGGAGGTGCCGAAGCTGACGACCAGCAGCTCATTCTCGCCGATGTCGTCGGCATTGCGCGGGTCGTCCTTGCCAGCGTCACCGGTGTCGCGGCCAAAGTAGTCGGGGTCTGCGTTCTCGCCCTCGACCAGCTCCTTCTGGGTGTCGGTCAGGGCATCCCAGGCAGCCTTGGCGGCCTCGCACTGGGCATCGGTGTCGGCGCTGCGCTCCTGCACGTAGATGGCGTCGATCAAATCGGCGCAGTTCTTGGCGGCCACTTCGTCTGCATCTCCCTCGTCTGCGGTCTTTTCTGCATCTTCTGCGGTGCTTTCTGCGGCGCTTTCGCCGGCGACGGTGCTCGCGGCAGCGCTGTCAGTGCTCGCGGCGGTGCTGCCGCAGCCGACCAGCAGGGCGGCGGACAGTGCTGCGGCCATGGCGACGGCGGCAGCTTTTCTGTAGGTGATCCTTCTCATGTGTTTTTGCTTCCTTTCCTTGTTTAAAGCTGGGAGACAGTACGGGAGAGAACAGCAGGGCACACGGAAATTGACCCCGTAAAAAACGAGGTCTTTTGCGTGCAGAATGGCAACACAAAAGACCCCGTATTTTAAGCAGGTGCTTTGCGGTACAACCAATTCCTCGTGATCTGGGGCGGTGCGCCCCCGTACCCGGCAGCAGGCAGGTTTCCTGGCTGAAAGTTCAACGCCTGCCGCCGCCTTCCCGGGTCAAAACCCAGTGACCGGTGCAAATGCACCCTGGCGGCAGGCTCCCTTATCACAGTGACGAGATCGTGCGGGATTTGCACCCGCTTCCCTTTTACCCTTTCCCATGCGCCGAACGGCGGCATAAAAAGGCACCTGCTGTCGTATTCAGTTTTACGGTGTAAAGTATAACACAATGCGGTGAGAAACGCAAGAGTGCGTCGGTTTCAATTTTGCCTTTATACGCTTTATACGATTGTGAACTGGCACGCCCGCATGGCGTCCAGCGCCGTTTGGTGGGACTGGGGCGTGACCCCGGCGCAGCAGTCGGACAGGATTTCGATTTCCGTCTCCGGGAAGGCCGCGCGCAGCACCATGGCGTTGCTGATGACGCAGATGTCGGTGCAGTAGCCGTAGATGACGATCTTTTCAATGTCGTCCACGGCCTTGTTGTGGGCCATCAGCTCGTCGAGGATCTCGCTCGGCAGCATATAGCTGCCGAAGGAGGGCTTGTTGACGATGTGGCAGACCTCGGGCTCGGTACCGTCCAGCGCGTTCTCCAGCTCGGGCGCAAAGTTCCAGCCGTCCCCGCCCTCGATGCAGTGCTCCACAGGCAGGTGGCGTCCCTCCCGCGTGGCAAGGTAGTTGTCGGGGTGGGTGTCCCGCGTCAGGAACAGCCAGTGCCCGGCCCGGGCATGGGCCTTAACGGTCTCGGCCAGGTGGACCACGTTGGCCTGTGCCTGGGGGTTCGCCAGCGCACCCGTGATAAAGTCCTTTTGTACGTCCACAACAATATCCAGAATCATAGCGACAGCTCCTGTTTTTAGGCAATACCGCATAATTCTAAGTGCCGATACGGCGAGCGAGGTGCGGCAGCTGCTAAGCCAAAAGCGCAGATAATACTGGATGTCTTATCGAGCATTTTGGCAACGCAGATGCCGTGCCGCAGCCGCCGGAGCGGTGCTTAAGCCGTCAGGCGGAATTATGCGGTGTTGCCTTTATGGTTTGCTACCAGTATACCGCAGACGGTGCGCGGTGTAAAGTGCGCGTTTCGCTGGCCGCAGGTGTGCGGATGTGGTATAATGGAAGAAAAAGTTCAGGAGGCCCTTCATGACTCCGCGTGAAGCGTTAAAACGATATTTCGGCTACGACTCCTTCCGCCCCGGGCAGGAGGAGATCGTCAGCGCCCTTCTGGCCGGGCGGGACGCGCTGGCCATCATGCCCACCGGCGCGGGCAAGTCGCTCTGCTATCAGGTTCCTGCCCTGCTGCTGCCGGGGCTGACGCTCGTCATCTCGCCGCTGATCTCGCTGATGCAGGACCAGGTCAAGGGGCTGAACGCAGCGGGCATCCATGCGGCGTTTATCAACTCGTCGCTGACCGAGACACAGATCGCCCGCGCGCTGGACCTGGCCGCCGAGGGCAGCTACAAGCTCGTCTACGTCGCGCCCGAACGGCTGGAAAGCCCGGTGTTCCGCAGCTTTGCCGCGGGGGCGGACATCTCGATGGTCACGGTGGATGAGGCGCACTGCATCAGCCAGTGGGGACAGGATTTCCGCCCGAGCTACTTAAAGATCCTCGACTTCATCGACAGTCTGCCCCGCCGCCCCATCGTGTCGGCGTTCACGGCCACGGCCACGCGGGAGGTCAAGGACGACATTGTCTGCACGCTGCGGCTCCACGACCCGAAGGTGCTTGTGACCGGCTTTGACCGGCCCAACCTCTACTTTCAGGTCGAGCGCACCCGCCGCAAGGACGATTTTGCCATCCAATATCTGCGCCACCACCCCGGCGAGAGCGGCATCATCTACTGCGCCACCCGCAAGAATGTGGACAAGCTGCAGGAGCTCCTGACCGAATACGGCTTTGCGGCCACAAAGTACCACGCAGGCCTGCCCGCCGAAGCACGCCGCAAAAATCAGAATGACTTCATCTACGACACCGCGCCGGTCATTGTGGCGACGAACGCCTTTGGCATGGGCATTGACAAGTCCAACGTGCGGTTCGTGCTGCACTACAACATGCCCCAGAGCATGGAGAATTATTACCAGGAGGCAGGCCGTGCCGGGCGTGACGGGCTGCCGTCGCAGTGCGTGCTGCTTTTTTCGGCGCAGGACGTCATCATCAACAAATTCCTGCTGGACAAAAAGGATTTTGCCGAGATGGACGACGAGGAGGCCGACCTTTTGCGCCAGCGCGACCTGCAGCGCCTGCAGACGATGGAGCGCTACTGCCAGACGACGGAGTGCCTGCGCAACTACATTCTGGCCTATTTCGGCGAGCATCCCACCGCGCCGTGCGGCAACTGCGGCAGCTGCAGCAGCGATTTTGACGAGGTCGATATGACCGACGCCGCCAAGTGGATGATCAACTGCGTGGCCGAGCTGCGCGGGCGGTACGGCAAAGCGATTTTGTTCGGCACTTTACAAGGCGCGAACCGTGCGCGTCTGCGGGAGCTGGGAGCCGAGCGCTTCAAGAGCTACGGCCGGATGAAGGACACCCCGCGCGAGACGCTGGAACGCCTGCTGGCCCAGCTGCTGGAAGATGGATATTTGGTGCAGAGCGACGACCAGTACGCCGTGCTGCACATCGGGGATATTGCCCCGCTGAAGGCCGGCGGGCAGGTGCTGGTCAAGCTGCCGCCGCAGCGTGAGCCGGAGCAGACCCGCGCACCGAAGCCGAAGCGCCGCAGCCCGATGGACGCGCTGACGAGCGCCGGACTGGAGCTGTTCAACCAGCTGCGCCAGCTGCGGTTCGACACCGCCCAGCGCGAGGGACTGCCGCCCTACGTCGTGTTCGGTGACAAGTCGCTGGTGGATATGTGCCTGCGCGCGCCGCGCCGCGCGGAGGATATGCTGGGCATCTACGGCATGGGTGAGCGCAAGTATGAAAAGTACGGTGTCGCGTTCTTTGCGGTCATTGACGCCTACCGCGCCGACCACCCCGACGCCGTTTTGAGCCTGGACCCGCCCGCACCGGAGCCGGAAAAGCCGCTGCCGTCCGAGAAGAAGAAAAAGCCGCCGAAGGCCGAGCGCCCCGCGTTTTACCTGACGGCGGAGGACGCGCGCAGCTTCAACTATCAGGACAGCTATACCGGCGCGGAGCTGAAGGCCGCACTGATCGAGGCCGCCGGTGACCCGGATGTGAAGGCGCCGACCATCAAGGAGATCGACGAGTGGCTGCTGGCGCAGCGGCTCATCGGCATGGAGCGTCTGCCGACGAAGGGCTTTTACTACGTGCCGACCCCTGCCGGTGTGGACGCCGGTCTACGCAGCGAGGACAAGGTCAGCGCCCGCGGCACGCCGTATTCAGTGCTGCTGTTTACGCCGGAGGCGCAGAGGATGGTGGTGGAGCACTTTATCAAAGCGGAGGCTTCCCCCGCCGGGGAAGCTGTCACCGAAGGTGACTGATGAGGGCAGACCTACCGGCAGCAACCCGTTCACGGGCAGCAATAGCACACTTTTCTCTCATCCGGCCCTGCGGGGCCACCTTCAGTCTTCGCGCTAAGAGCCGCCTGCGGCGGTTGCGCTTCCACACGCCCCTGCCGCCGCCGCCCCCCGGGGGAAGGCGCAGACCATCACACTGAGCCCACGCCCAAAACCCGCCGGAGCGCCACTGAGCGCACCCCCACCGCGCAAAGCCCATCACACCTCCGGCGGTCCTCCCC
>ENA-OQKP01000838-OQKP01000838.1-human-gut-metagenome-genome-assembly--contig:-NODE-838-length-19406-cov-7.073759_pt1 | contig 19406 bp, 19 predicted proteins | sample MGYA00242780_ERZ504802 | MGnify/ENA primary metagenome ERZ504802 (study PRJEB26092, sample SAMD00036406) | human gut metagenome | host: Homo sapiens | study: EMG produced TPA metagenomics assembly of... | reverse complement strand
ACTCACTTGTCTGCGAATCTGATTGCACAGGCCTAAAAGCCTCAGCGTAGCCCGCTACGCCTGCGTTTTTAGACCTGCACACTCAAATCCGCATCCTACGTGATTAGTACAGTTATTTACGAAACGATGTACTAGTTATATTTCACAAACATGTTACTGTACACAAATGTAACCACTGGAGGTATTTCTTTATGAACTCTCTTGACAAAAGACTGCAGATGTCCGGCTTCATCGCATTTTTCCTAAGCGGCATCTGTTCTATCAGTACTGGCATTATCGTAAGCCTGCTTCAGGAACGATATGGCTTCGACTACAACATGACCGGTACTCTTTTATCTATCTGCAGCATTGGAAATCTGATCGCAGGCTTTGCTACCGGAGTTCTTCCTGCAAAGATCGGATTAAAAACCACCATTATCATGCTGAGCGCAGGGTATGAACTGGGCTACCTGTGGCTGGGTATTTCCGGCTGGATGATCATTTTGGTACTTTCTTTTCTTCTTATCGGCTTTGCCAAAGGAAGTGTCATTAATATGTGTACCATTCTGGTAAGCAACCACTCTCAAAGCCGTGCCAAGGGTATGAACATCATGCACTCCTGCTACGCATTAGGTGCGCTGATCTGTCCCTTTGTGATCGCAGCTGCCACAATGATCGGCCCCACTATCCCCATGCTGACTTTAAGCTTTTTAGGACTTATTCTGTGGATCATTTTCCACCTGACACCTTTTGAAAAAAAGGCGGCAGGAAAAAAAGAAAAAACAGACTGGGGATTTTTAAAAAGCAAACGATTCTGGCTTCTCACAGGTCTTCTTTTCTTTCAAAATGCGGCCGAGATCAGCGTAAATGGCTGGCTGGTCACCTATTTTAAGGGAAGCGGCATTCTTTCCGGCACTTTAAGTGCCTACACTGTTACGGTTATGTGGACTGCCACCCTAATCGGACGACTTCTGATCGCCTTTGTATTTCCACTAAAAAATCCATATACAGCCATGATCAAAATGTGCCTTGGCTGTACCGTATTTTACATTGGATTGCTGCTGGTCAATCACCAGACTACTGCCATCCTTCTGCTTTTTGCCTTTGCTATTTCCATGGCAGGCATGAACCCCACAGCTGTTGCCTGCGCCGGAAAGATGACCAGCGTAGCCAGTATCGGTGTATTGCTTCCTGCTGCCAGCTTCGGAGGGATCCTGATGCCCTGGATCATCGGCATCGTATCCAATATCGCAGGGCTGAAAATCGGTATGGCTATGAATATTATTTCCTGTGTGGGAATGCTGATCTTCTGTGTGGCCGTGAAACGTTTAAAAGATGAATAAACTTACGTTTACCACTTAAATTCACCTACGTTTTTCAAAATCTGGTCTGCCATAGGAAGATTCTTCGCTTCACCAATTCCTACTGCCAGCATTCCTGCTGTTTTAGCTGCCTGCAGACCTGCGGCTGAATCTTCAAATACAACACAATGTTCTGCAGGAATTTCCAGTTTTCTGGCAGCCAACAAGAATACTTCCGGATCCGGTTTTGCTTTGCTGACCATTGTTCCATCGATCACCGCATCAAAATATGATTCGATTTCCAAACGCTCCAGTATCATTGGAGCGTTTTTACTTGCTGACCCAAGAGCGATCTTGATCCCTTTTTTCTTCATCGTCTGAAAAGTTTCAAGAACGCCTGGAAATAATTCTGTTTTTTCCAGTTTTTTAATATATTCTACATAAATCCTGTTTTTCTTCTCAGCCAGTTCTTCTTTTTCCTTCTCAGTGAACCGGTGTTCCATATTTCCAAATCCAAGGAGCAGATCCAGGGATTTCATTCTGGATACCCCTTTTAATGCTTCATTCTGTTCCTTTGTAAATACAAATCCCAAGTTGTCCGCCAGTTCTTTCCATGCAAGATAATGATATTTTGCCGTATCTACCAATACCCCATCCAGGTCAAAGATACCGCAGGAATATGCTGTATCACTCATTATTTTTCCTCCAACTGCACTGTTAATCCATGTTCCAGCTTATATGCTTTTCCATACACATGAAGTGTAAGGCCATCTCCTTTCAGCAGATGGAAGGAACATGTCTTTTTATCTACTGTGATCTCAATAACATTTCCTCTTAAAACCAGTCTGAGACTGTATTTCTCCCACTGGTCAGGAAGGATCGGCTGGAAGAAAAATCCAGCTTCTTTTACACGCAATCCAAGGAATCCATAGACTACTCCCATATATGTTCCACCCATGTTGGCTGTATGGATACCGTCTTTTGTATTTTTCTGAGAATTGCAGATATCCATTTTGGATGAAAAATCAAAATACTCATATGCTTTTTCTTTCATTCCCAGTTTTGCAGCCATAATGCCGAAAATGCATCTGGACAAAGATGAATCATGGGTTGTTACTTTTTCATAATATTCAAAAGAATGACCCATAGTGGACAGTTTCTGCTCATCTTCAAAAAGAAAATGTGCTAGCACTGTATCTGCCTGTTTGCAGATCTGATACCGGTAAATATGATACAGGAAATAATGCTGCATCAGCGGTCCCTGGTCCTGTGGAATGGTGGCTATATCCCATTTCTTTTTAGACAGGAAACTATCATCTTGGGGGGTGATATCAAGATCTTCATCATAAGGCAGATACATCTTTTCTGCCGCTTCTTTAAAACCTTCTATCTCTTCTTGGGTGATTCCAATAGAATCTTCCAGTTTTTTGAGTTTTCCCTCTTCTTTTAACCGGTCATAGATCTTTCCAGCCCATAAAAGATGATGTTTCGCATTTACATTAGTATAGTAATTATTGTTTACCACGCAGGTATATTCATCTGGACCTGTAACACAATGAATGTGGAATTTGCCCTTATAAAAGTTTCCCAGATCATACCATACCCGGGCTGTTTCCAGAATTATTTCTGCGCCCTGCTCCTCTATATATTTCCAATCTCCAGTGATCAGATAATACTGTATAATCCCATAGGCAATATCACCTATAATGTGATACTGTGCACCGCCAGATGGGTAGTAATAGGAGCATTCATTTCCGTTAATCGTTCTCCATGGATACAGAGCACCTTTTTCATGCCCCATTCTCCTTGCGTTTTCCCTTGCTTTATCTAAAATATGATAACGGTATCCCAAAAGATTTTTCGCTATATCCGGCTGTGTCAGTGAGAAAAATGGAAGCATATACATTTCTGTATCCCAGAAATAGTGTCCTTCATAACCTTCCCCGCTTAATCCCTTTGCTCCGATATTGCAGAATACGTCTTTTCCTACTGACTGCAGCAGTCCATAAAGATTGTAATGAAGAGACAGGTTCAGTTCCTCATCCCCTTTGATCTCAATGGCTGCTTTCTCCCAGAATTCATTTAAATACGCTTCCTGGCTTTGATACCATTCTTCTGCCGGACGGGAAGACGCAGTCCGTACAAGCTTCAATGCCTCTTTTTCTGCATCATCATATCTTAGTGAATCACAGATCACCGTATATTTGCAGATTCTCACTTCCTGGCCTTCTGTCAATCCAAATGTCAGTTCTGTTTCCACAGCCTGGTCTTTACAGGTATAGGCTGCTTTATGATCTGACAAACAAATATGCTTTACAGCACTTACTGTCTCTAAGCCGGAATTCACTGTCTTTGAACAAATGAGACCAATTCCATCTCCCGTTACCGTTACTTTTTCTGGCTGAATATGGTGACGTTTTTCTCCTGCTACTCTGGAATCTTTTAAATTAAAATAGTTATAAACTTCTCCTGATTGTATTGACAGGATCTTTGCTGTACCAGAAAAATTCAATGGACGGATCCGATAATCGATCAAAAAGAGTGGCAGCATCTTAAATGAAGTCATGCGTACAATCTGGATCTCCACCTGTTTTCCCTTTGGAGACTCCCAGATAAAGGAACGGGTGGTGATTCCTTTTTTCATATCCAGTTTTCTGGAAAAATCACGTACATTTCCAGAAAAAAGATCCATTGTCTCATCATCCAGAATCAGTTTCATTGTCTGTGTATCAAATACATTGACCATTGTATGCTTTTCACGAATAAATCCCAAATGCCACTCTTCTGGATTGATCTTGTACGTATTGTAGAAACCATTTATGTACTGTCCTCTGATGGTTTCACTTCCCTGTGGATAACCTTCTTCAAAGTTTCCTCTTACGCCGATATAACCATTGGCATTATGAAATAATGTTTCGTTTAACAGCAGTTCACCTTCTGAAGATGAAAAACCTTCTTTTTCAAAAATATATGATGACATCTTTTTATCCTTTCAATCCTGAACTTGCTACACCTTCCACAAAATAATCCTGTGCCAGGAAAAATAAAATAATCGGCGGAAGAATGGAAATAACAGACATAGCCATAATACTGTTCCAATTTACGCTTCCGGCTGTGTTATCAATTGCCATGCGCAGTCCCAGAGAAATAGGGTATTTAGAAACACTGTTGATATACACAAGATTTCCAAAAAAGTCATTCCAGGTCCACAAAAAGCGGAAAATAGCAGCGGAAAACAAAGTCGGTTTGCACAATGGAGTCAATATTAAAACCAGAATCTGTAAAGAATTACAGCCATCAATCTTGGCTGCTTCATCAATCTCCTTTGGTATGCCTCGAAGAAACTGTACCAGCATGTAGACAAAGAATGCACTGGTAGAAAATGCCGCAGGAACGATAAATGGAAGATAGGTATTCACCCAGCCAAACTTTGTAAACATAACATATGTTGGTATCGTTAATACAGATGCCGGCATCATTAAAGTAGCGATCATCAGAGAAAACCATATCTTTTTTCCCGGAAATTTAAATCTGGCAAAACCATAAGCAACCAGCATTCCTGAGATCAGGGTAAATAAAACAACCGGGATAACGATCTTAAAACTGTTAAGGAAAAATACGCCAAAGGTAGCATTTCCAATTCCCTTAAATCCCTGGATAAAGGCATCAAAATTAAATACCGTTGGCTTTAATCCTACATCCGTAAAAATCTCGCTGTTCTTCTTGAAAGCAGATGCAGTAAGCCATAAAATGGGATAAAGCATAAAAAAGCCAAATAAAATGATAAATGCATAAATTCCTATATTTTTTTCTTTCTCATTCATCCATTCCTCCATCCTGATAATAGGTAAACTTGGATGATACCCGAAACAATACAAATGTAAAGAGCAGAATAATCACAAACAATACCCATGACAAAGCAGATGCATAACCTGTTTTGAAATATTTAAACGCACTGTTATACAAATGAATCGCAAAAACATAGGTAGAGTTAAGAGGGCCTCCTCCAGTGATCACATACGGGCCTGTAAATTCCTGGAAACCATTGATCAGCTGCATGATCGTGTTAAAAAATACAATAGATGAGATCATAGGAAGAGTAATAGTAAAAAACTGTCTCAGTTTAGAAGCTCCGTCCACTCTGGCTGCCTCATATAATTCTGAAGGTACCTGTTTTAATGCAGCTAAAAACAGTACCATAGAAGATCCAAACTGCCATACCGCCAGCAAAGCTACTGTTCCTAATGCATACTTTGGACTTCCGATCCAGTCTACATAAGGAAGTCCAACCGCCTGAAGAAGCATGTTTACGATTCCATCACGTCTGAATAAGAAACGCCACAATACTGCGATTGCAACACTTCCGCCTAAAATAGAAGGCAGATAATAAATCGTCCTGAACAGATTGATTCCTTTTAAATTGCGATTTAAAAGCATCGCGATCAATAATGCAAATACCAGCTTAGCCGGTACCGAAAGAAATACATACTTGAAAGTGATCCACATGGACGGAATTGCCAGACGATCCTTTGTGAAAATCTCAACATAGTTGCTTAATCCGATCCATTTCGGCACATTTGTAATGGAAAAATCAGTAAATGAATAATACAAAGAAGAGAGAATAGGATAAAGTGTAAATGCAAAAAATCCTATAACCCACGGAAGGATATAAAACATGCCTTCCCATTGGGAAAATCGATTTTTAAAACCAGATTTCATACGATAACCTCCAAAAAAGGGTACAAAAATACTGCCACAAACAGATTTGCTCTTTACGATCCGCTGTCTGCGGCAGTATTTATTTATTGTTACTGTTTACTCTTTAAATCTGCTAATAACTCATCAAAGGATTCGATCAGCTCTTTTGCTCCTTCTTCTGGTGTCACTGTTTTATATTCCACTTCCTGGATCACATCCAGCCATAACTGCTCCATTTCACCCGTTGGAAGATTTGGGATCACCATAGCGCCTTCTTCCATAGCATCATCGATTACCTGATTACTGTCTGCTGACAGCACTCCAGCATCTAATAACGTATCTCTTGCAATTTTAGATGCCGGAACACCTCGTACATCGCCCTGGATTTCTACCGCTTCTGTATCATTTAAAAGCCAGTTGATAAATTCAGCCGCTTCTTTTGGATGACTGCAGGACTTAGGAATCGCATAAATCATAGATGGACGTACCATGATACCTGTTCCCTTTTCATCATTTCCACGGATCATAGGAGCAACTCCCACATTAATGGTTCCATCTACTGTCAGAGTGGAAGCAGAAGATAACCATAACTGGCACATTCCCAAAGACCCATCTACCCACTTCGGATTTTCATACCATCTTTTCAGATAAATGTTGCTGGCTTCAACTGGCTCGATCACGCCTTTGTCCAGCCATTCAGAAACCATCTGGAATCCTTCTAATAACTGGTCTTCTGTAAAGGTTCTCTGGTAATCATTATCAAAAATATACTGTCCGGTTTTCTGCTGCAGGAAAGACTGGAGCATCAGGTTGATATTGGTCTGCTCTACATTCAAAAGATAGAAGTTTGGATCTTCCTCATGGAGTTTTGCACCCATAGCTGTTATGTCATCCCAAGTTGTTTTTCCTGTTACATCAATTCCCTTTTCAGCAAATACATCCTTATTGTATAAAAGGACATTGGTATTTGCTCCTGCCGGCACTCCTAAAAGTTTTCCGTCAAATTCCAGGCAGTTCTTTAAAAGATCCTCGCTGAACTGAGTGGTATCGATCTCTTCCATAGTATTTAAATCTACCAGCAGATCACCCTGCTTGTTAATATCCGGCAGCCACGGCTGATCGATTGTTACAATATCAGCAGCGCTCTGTCCAGAAAGCTGTGTGATCAGCTTCTGCTGATATCCATCAAAACCGCCATACTCAGGTTCAATGGTGATACCTGGATGCAATTCCTCATAACGTTTGATTGCTTCTAATGTAGCATTGTGTCTGGACTCGCCTCCCCACCAGGCAAAACGCAATGTGATTCCATCTGCACTATTTTCCTGAGAAGTATTTTCTGAAGCAGCATTTTCTTTTCCATTTTCAGATGATCCGCCTGCTCCACAACCTGTGATACTTAAAGCTGCCACAATTGCAGCTGTTGACACACAGCCCCATTTACTCAATTTTTTCATCGTTTCCTGATCCCTTCTTACACATTTTTACACATTTGCTTTCTGTTGATTCTGGCCAAAATCTTCATGTCATTAAAATATCACAAATGCAGCAAAATGAACAGGAATCCGCTTTGCCATTGTACTCTTTAATTGGCATCTTGTGGTGTCATTTTTTGACATAGGTATCTTTATATGCAAACCTCATTCCACATCCCCAAAAAACTTTGCACGATCCGTGGATTTATTATATATTATTACTATAACTCAAGGTATTTCGAGAATCTTAAAAGTCTCTCGGAATCTTAATATATTGGGAGGTAATACGTTGTATCGTTTACTGATCGCAGATGATGAATATGAAATAAGAACCGGACTTGCCAATTATTTTCCATGGGATACCGTAGGCTTTGAAGTAGCTGATCTGTGCAGCAATGGAGTCGAGGCTCTTTCTTTTATAGAAAAACAAACCGTCCATGCTGTTTTATGTGATGTAAAAATGCCGATTATGGATGGCTTGACCTTTGCCAAACTGCTTCGTGAAAAATATCCAGATGTGAAACTGGTATTTTTAAGCGGTTATAAAGATTTTGAATATGTTCGCAAAGCCCTTCAATGCGGTGCACAGGATTATATCCTCAAACCAACCCAGTTTCAGGAGATCACCAGTGTGTTTAAAAAGATCCAACACGAACTGGATCAGGTTAATCATCCCCAAACTGCTTCCCAGCCTTCACCAGATGATCTGATCCTGGCAATTCAGAAAATCATACAGGAACAGATTGATCGGGTAACGCTTGAATCTGTCGCTAACGAAGTATTCTTAAGTCCTTTTTACGTCAGCAAACTTTTCAAACAGCGCACTGGGGAAAATTTTGCCGATTACGTAACAGAATGCCGAATGAAAAAGGCTGCCGAACTGCTTTGCGGTCATTCCTGCAAAACATATGAAATAAGTATGATGGTGGGATATTCAAACCCTAAAAACTTTACCAGAGCTTTTAAAAAATTCTATGGAGTAACGCCCAGTGAATTTAAAAACGCAGACCGAATGAAGGAAGTGTGCAAAAACCATGACATCACCTTATAAACTTTTTTTCAAAACCTTTGTGAAATACCTTTTGATCCTATCCATTCCTGTAATCCTTTTAGGTTCCTTTGCCTTTACGCTGACTTATCGCTACGTATATGAAAGAGCTTCGGCTTCCTCCATTCAGGCTTTAGAACAGCTTAACCAATATAATGAGCAGATGGACACGTTATGCCATTCTTTGGAACAATCCGTCAATCCAGACACATTTTCCAGTCTGTCTCTGGAACATATCCTGCGCAAAGATACACTGGATTACAACGACTCCATCCGTCTGTCTCTATTTACTTCCATTATCAATTCCCTGGTAAATTCCAATCCTCGTCTTTCATCGGTTTATATTTACTGGCCCAACGAGACCCAGAAAGTACTTGTATCAAACCGCGGGATCCTGTTTCCTCAAATGCTTTCTGACACACAATGGAAAAACGGATATGAAAAGGAATTAAAAAATACTTCCAGGAATGACTATATTGAAAAAAGAGAGATTCTTTCCAGCCTGAATATTTCCATTCCCGTGATCACCCGGTATCACAGAATACACAGCCTGGATTATCTGTCCTCTAATGGCATGTTGATTTTAAACATAAAAGCAGAGGACCTGGAATCATATATGAAAAACCAGAAATTGTATCCAGGCCAACAGCTGTATCTCACAGACCGTTCCGGCAATCTCCTGGGAGCAACCGATCAGCCAGATGAAACATTATCAGCACTTTTTAAACAGCTTGCAGCTGATGGATCCTCCTCCCGCCTTATCCAAAATAATGGGGACTATACCTTATCTTTTCTCAGGAATGAAGATTCAGGACTTTGCTGCCTATCCATTATTCCCAACAAGCAGCTGTATTCTGTCCCTAAAAAACTTTTTATCACAACAGCATACTTAACCTTGCTGTCATTGTTTTTATCTCTTACTCTTGCTGTGTTATACAGTAAAAAAACCACACGGAATATTCATTCTATCTTAAACATATTTTCCTGCGCAAAAAATGGAAAGCCGCTGCCATCTCAGTTCGCTGGCAATGACGAATACAGCTATATCGTAGCTAACCTGACATCCACCCTGCTTCAGCAAGAGCAATTAAAAAATCAATTGAAAGAAAAAACTTACCAGGAACGTATTCTGGAACTGGTAGCTTTGCAGACCCAGATTAATCCCCACTTTCTTTTCAACACACTGGAAACCATACACATGCGTGCTTTTGGTCTGACTAAAAGCTCTAATGATGTAACTTATCTAATTGAAAATCTGTCTGGTATTATGCGCTATACTCTTTCTGATCCGGATCAGCAGGTTTCCCTTAAACAAGAGCTTGATTACACAAAAGCTTATCTGAACATTCAGAAATTCAGGTATAAAGACAAATTCCATATTATCTGGGAATATGATGATGATATCCTGGACGTAATGGTGATCCGACTTTTTATGCAGCCGCTGATTGAAAATGCTATTTACCATGGTATCAAAGAAGCTTCTGGTGAATGTTTCTTAAAAATACGTCTTTACTGCAGGGATCATTATCTTACCCTTCATATCATAGACACAGGAATTGGAATGAAAAAAGAAAAACTTATGGAACTTCGTGAATCTTTAAAAAATGAAAATATTCACTACGAACATATCGGACTTCGCAACACCTATAAACGACTGCTCCTTACTTACACAGACAAAGTAATTTTTCAAATTCAAAGTAAGTATGGCCAGGGAACTGTGGTAACTGTAAAATTCCCTGTTTCATAGAAAAGTATCTCCTAAACAACTTCTGCGCAGCATATCCAAACAAACTTGTTTGATCTGCTTTTAAAGTTGGATGCGAAAAAGAATGTGCCTTGGCACATTCTCGCGCCGAGCGCGGTCGCTTGCGACAAACTTCCTTATCGCGCGAGTGCGCATCGTTGGCACGAAGTGCCTGTTTTTTGTTTACCAGGGAATTCCAACGGAATTTCCTGGTAAACGAAAAAGACCGGTCGGGGAACCGGTCTTTCTCAGGAGAAGGTATTTCGTTTCTTATGGGGTGTAGCAAAAACTATATAATGTATTGGGGGGTTACGTCTATTATAGTAGCATAGAATACCCAAAAAGTGTGCACAAACTTTCGGTTTTTGTCTTTTTTCTTTTATACATTTTATCCAACTTTATACATTTGATCCGATCGTACTTTCTGCCTTATCCGCTTTCTGGCGCTCCGGCCACTTTTTCTCCGGCTGCTGGCTTTTTTTATAAAAGTACTGGATAATGTCTTTTCTGGTAATGATGCCAATGAAACACTTCTGGTCATCCAATACAGGTACAAAGTTCTGGTTTAATGCCTTTCCGATCAGGTCTTCCATATCCGCATCTGCTTTCACCGGACGGTTGTCCAGTCTGCGCTTAATCGCTGTAATAGGGATCTTTTCTGCACCCTTTAAGTCTAAATGGTACTGGTTTTTAATACCCCAGAGCAGATCTCCTTCTGTAAGTGTGCCGATATAGCGCCCTGTCTTGCTGATAATAGGGATGGCAGAATATTTGTGGTGCTCCATCTTTTCCAAAGCCTGTCTTAAGGTGTCTTCCTCACTAATATAAGCTACTTCGCTTTTAGGAGTCAGGAAAAATAAAATGTTCATCAGGATACTCCTTTTATCTATATTGTGTAAAACTTATATATAAAGAAGTATACCTTATGGCTCTGAATCTTCAGTGAATAAATTCTAACATTTTTCTTAAATCGGCTTTTTATTCCATCTGATCCAGTGGATCAACTGCCTTTTCCTGATGCTTCAGCTCAAAGAATACATTCACACCTTCCACGGAATAATATTTTGTAGGCTCTGCCACGTATCCTAATATCTGTCCGGCTTCCAGATATTCTCCCGGAACCGCAGAAATCTCTTTTAGCTGTCCGCAGGTAGCTGTGTATTCATTTCCAAGGTCCAGCACAACAAAATTGCCGATCTCTTCATTGGAACCTACCTCCAGTACTTTGGCATTTGCAGGTGCTGCCACCGGATCACTGACCTCTGCCTGGATCACAATCCCCGGATTACATTTAAACTGATCCAGCGTAGGGAAATAAACAGTCTGGTCCATACTGTAATCCAGGATCACATTTCCACGCACCGGCCATGTGAGGACACTGGTATCTGTAAAATTCAGCACCAAAGCTTTTGCCGCCTGTTTTCCTGCACCAGCCTCTGCTGCAAGGTCATTTCCTGCATTTTTGTTCTCTGCTGTGTCTTTACGGTCTGTCTGTACATTATTTCCTGCATTTTCATCTGTGTTTTTCTGGACAAAAGCTTTTGGATCATCCTGAGCATCCTTTTCTTCTGCCTGACCATTATCTCCGGTATTTTCTTCCGGACTGCTCTCCTGGGCCATCAGCTGGCCTCCTGGTACTTCCAGATAGGGACTCTGCCCGTTTTCATCTGTACTGCCTACTGTAAGCACTCCCACGGCAGCCACGGCTGTTAAAAGTCCAATGACCATCATTACCAGGAAGAGCTTATCTTTGAACAACTGATTTACTTTATCTTTCACCTTTTATCACCTCACTGGTATTCTTTCCAGTTTGGCTTTCTTTATTCAGTGCGAAATTCAATATCTTTGTAAAAATATTCCAGAATCTGCTTAAAATCCCAGCCTTCTGATGCTTTTGCCTGAGCTTCATACTGGCTTAAGCCATATCCATGGCCGACTCCTTTTACAGTAATGGCAATGCCCTTTTCCTGCGGCTCAGTAAAAAAGCATGACGAAGGAAGCCCTAAAGCCCGCGCTGCATCTTCTCCGTTAATCGAAACACCATCAATCTGGAGTTCTTCCACATAACCGCTGCCATCTCGTTTAACAATCTGGACCTTAGCTGGAAATGCTCCAGGACTGACCTGAAACTCACTTAATGCTTTTGCCGCCTGTGCACCGGAAAAAGACAGGTATTGGATAAAATCCTCTGCCTGTACATCATCCGGACAGGAAACTTTGGAAAGGTACGGATAATTTTCTCCCCCTTCTCTCGTATTCCCTGCACTTAATTTACAAAAAAGAGGTGTGATCAGTTTTCCCTGGTACGTCAGCACAATTCCTGCAGTCTGGGCTGCTGCTTCCTCCAAACGGCTGTATTTTTCCAAAAATCCGTCTGTTCCCCATGTTTTCTTTAATTCTTCCCTGGGCTTTCCTGCAAGACCCAGCTCTGTTTCTGATATCTCCCATATCTTCTGTGTGCTTGCTGCAGTTATTATCTCCCCATCTGTTTCAGTTTCACCCGTATCCGTCTGTGCTGCTTCTGTTTCAGATGTCTCTGATCCCTTTGTTCCATTTTCCATCTGCTGTCTTATATAGGTTCTTGCGATCACTGCCTGAGCCTTTATTGCTTCCATTTCACTATCAGGAGATATCTGCACTGCCAGAACAGAAGGAAGATATTCTTCCAGTGACAGCCATTTTCCCTTTTCGCTGCTGTCAGACCGGTCTAACAATATCCGGTAATTCCCAGAAGCTGCTCTTTCCTGTTGTCTGTCATACTGCAGTCCGTATATATTTCCTGTAACCATAAGTGTAGTCCCAAAAGGCAGCAAAAGACTTGCGCAGACCACAATGAGCATCCATTTTCCCATAAAAAATCCCTGTCTCCATCTTGTTATCCATAACAATATATGAAGACAGGGAAATTACTTATTCGATCCTCAAGTTAACTTAACCAATATATGCCTGAATCAGGCGGAACGTATTCTCTGCGCCATCTCTGTGGCTTCTCTCATAGCCATGAGATGCATACACACCCGGTCCGATCAGGGCATGACGGATATCATTTCCTGCACGGAGAGTCGTTTCTACATCTGAACCATAATGCGGATATACATCCACTGCAAAACCAATGTTATTTTCCTTTGCAAGTTCTACCAGACGGCTCACGATCTCATAATTATAAGGCCCGCCGCTGTCCTTTGCACAGATAGAAACTTCCCGCTCTGTACACATCAGTCCTTCACCTACACAGCCCATATCCACAGACCAGGCTTCTGTTACACCAGAAGGTACCGACGCACTTCCTCCATGGCCTACTTCCTCGTAAACGGTAAAATGAGCGTATACAAACCGTTCCGGCTGTATATTTTCTTCTTTTAAATATTTTCCGTATCCCAGTAAAATAGCTGCTGAAAGCTTGTCATCCAGAAAACGGCTCTTAATATAACCGGATTCTGTCACCCGCGTCCTGGGTTCAAAGCACACGTAGTCTCCCGGCATAATACCTAGCTTTAATGTATCTTCTTTTGAATTTACCGGCTCGTCTACAAGCACCTCTATGGTATCCCAGTTTCTCTCTGTTTTCTCATAATCTCCATTTACATGAACAGAAGCATTGATCAGCTGGCATACACCCTCATAAATGCCATCCCCTTTGGTAATGATACGAACATTTTCTGCCTCTGCATTGGCAGGTTTCATACCGCCGATATTTGTAAGGCGAAGACGTCCGTTTGACTTCACTTCTGCTACCATGCCTCCCAGTGTATCACAATGGGCTTCCAGCAAAATAGCATCTTCTTTATCTTTACCCCCAAAAGAAGCTACAACGCCTCCTTTTATGGTCTTTTTTGCCTGGATCCCCAGGCGCCCCAATTCCTCCAAAAGGTAATCTGTCACCTGGCGGCAATAACCAGACGGGCTGTCAATAGATAATAATTTTTCTGCCTGTTCTACGATATAATCTGTATATTTTCTATAATCTGTCATACTTTTACCGAACCTCTTCTGTCTCTCCCTTTTTCTCTGTAATATGCATCCTTTTCCAGATACATCCTCTTTTCTGCTGCCTTTAACATAGATTCTATCATGCCTTCTTTTTTCCATTCCAGGCCCATAGAAAAGCTTACCTGTACCTCTTCCAGATTCTTTCGCACCTGTTCCATCTGATCTCTAAATGCTTCTTCCCCTATTTCCGGTACAATGATAACAAACTCATCCCCGCCAATGCGGTAGGAATCTTCCGGAAATGTTTTTAAAATACCTTCTGCTGCCTTGCAGATCAGCCTGTCTCCTGCTTCATGTCCCAGATTGTCATTGATCTGTTTCAGACCATTTAAGTCAATATAGGCAACACCTGTGTCTCGTACCGGGAACCGTTCACAGGATTCTAATACCTTTATGTACTTATTACGATTATACAATCCTGTGAGCATATCACGAAAACTCAAAAACTGCAAACGTTCCTGCTGCCGTTTGGAGGACTGACTGTTTACAATAAAATACTGCAAAGACTCCAAAAGCGTGGCATCATCAAAATGAGTCCGTGGATTATCCACACCAATAAATCCGGTAACTTTACCATTTTTCTTTAACGGCACTGTTAAAAGATGCTCAATATTCTGTTCTACCAGCATTGTATATGTAGGATAACCCTTTTCCTGCTCTGCATCTGCAATATAGTATACTTCCCCTTTCTGGAAGCGTTCCAGCCACACAGCAATAACAGAAAGAGGCACCTCCTGCAGATTATCGATCTGACTGGAAATGCCATCTGCAGCATATTCAGATGTATTGGTAACAATCTGTTTTTCGTAATCAATCTCAAAAATATAGCTTCTGTCTGCATGGAAATAATTGCAGATAATACCAAGAAGATTATAAATAGCCGCATAAGTGTTCCGATCTGCTGAAAGCTCTGCTGCACACCGGTTTAAAGTCGTAGCAATCTCTAACTGATGCAGTCTTTCCCGATTTGTCTTTTCCATCCGATCTTTCAGTCTTCCGACAATAGACACATTGGCCACGATGCCAAAAGCCACTACCAGCACTTTATCCCGGTTCACATCGTCAAAATACCAAAAACTATGGTCTATGGAAAAATAGAACATAGTATACAAAAATGCAATAGCCCCGCAAAGGATACCTGCTTTATATCCAAACTGCACCAGAACCGCTGATAAGATCACAAATAAGATAATATTGGGATTATATATGTTAAACCAATAAATAACTGCACAAGCCGCTGCCTGGAGAAGGCCCATAAGCAATATCCATTTATTGTTTTTATCCCGTCCTATGGCTTCCAATATTTTCATAGGCATACCCTCTGTTTTTGCAAATATAGTGTTACCCTATTCATAGAATGTACCTATAGTTTACAAAAACAGGGGATATTTTGCAATCATTTATTGGGTTTGTAACGTAAAAATCTCTACTCACAATATTTATTTAAAAAGTCCTGACTCATTCTCAATCAAATCTTCCGCCAGATATTTCGCATCCATATTTTCGATACCATAACTGTCATTTGAAATTTGTTCAGCAAGTTTACTGGAATAATAAATATCAAATGCCTTTCGCAAATCTATCCCTTTCATTTCGGAAATTGCACTAATAATATCATTTTCCAAATTCTGCTTATAGACTTCTTCAAGTTGCTTTTTATCTACCATTGCTTTTCACCTCATACGATCTTTTAAAAGTAATAAGTTGATTCAACGTTTTTTGATTTACAATACATAGTTGATTATTCATCTTATAATATCGTAATTCATTCAAAACTTTTTCTTTGTCCCATAAACCTCTAAAGTACATATCTACAGTCTTAAACACATCATCATCTGCAACATTTCCAATGATAATATCAAACGCTTCATTTAATGGCTGTCCTTTTCTACATCCACAAACAAAATCAAGCCATTTCTCGTTTTCTTTTTCAAAAGACAATACTCTATAATCATCCCATTTCTCAGACAATTCATAAATATTAACTATCGCTGTTTTCTCTTGTCTCATTCCCTTTCGAACCGCCCACTTTTTTGCTTGATTCTCGAATGTTGTAATATAGAAACCCTTGCCAAAATCCAAATATTTTTTCGAGTGTAAAACATCCGGATTCTTTATAATTTCTGTTGATCCATGATATACAATCATACATTAACTCCCTTTTCCCTCACAAAATCCGTAATATCTTCTACCAAGTATTCTTTTCCTTGCGTATGAAGAACATCGTAACATTTAATAATATAATTATCCAAAATCCCAGTTGAATTTAATATTTTATATACTTTGGCTGGGGACATCTTCCATTTATCCGCAAGACTATATAACATGAATATTGAAAAACTCAGTTCCTTCTTCTCACACATGATCTTCACCAACCTTTCTTCCACATCTTCTGCTTAGATTATAACAAGTATTTTATTTTCATACACTATATTTTTCAATTAATATGTAAAAAGCAGGCAATAAAAAGTCACAAAAACTTTTCATCCGCCCGCTTTTCACCTATTCTCCTGCCACTATCATATCCACAACATCTGGATGTTCAATCACCTACTCACTACAAAATGTCCGCCTGCCATATCAAAATAATTGATCCCAGCATCCAGAGCATATTCTACTGTCTTAATAATGTCTTCTTCCTTCTGTTCCCCTACCACAGATGATCCCATTCCAATGACACTGATCTTTTCTTCTCCATGCGGTAATTTGCGGTATTCCATAAAACCTCTTGCCTTTCTTTGCATACTGTTTTGTCTATTTATTTTTCATTCTGTTTCTGAGTAATTTTCTCATTTTATAAAATCAGTATACATCTTGAAGTTTACTTCAAGTCAAGTATTTCATTGCTTAACCAAATTACTTATCCAAATCAACGTTTTCTCAAACAAAAAGGGGCCTTAACAGCCCCAAATTTCCAAAATATCATTTTTCTAAAAATTCTGCAAAATAAAGCAGATCAGCGGCAATGTGATCAGTGAACCAATGGTAGTGACAAAGATTCCTCCCATCGCATAGTCACTTTCTGAAGGTTTCACCATCATGGCAATGGATGCCATAACCGGCATTCCCGCGATCAGTGACATCGTCATACGGATATCTTCTGCCATTCCCAATTGTTTCAGGATCCAATACATAACAAGGGGTACGATCATCATTTTTACAATTACGATCCCATACAATTCAATCCTCTTTAAACAGCTGCCTATATTGCTGCAGGCAAACAATCCCCCCAGATAGATCATGGCTAAAGGTGTTGCCGTAGAACCAATTTTCTGAAGTCCTGTATTTAACGGCACTGGTAATCGGATTCCTATAATGATCAAGATTATAGCCGTTACGATCCCTACTGATGCCGGATTGATCAGCTTTTTAGGATTAAATTTTCCTTCTCCTTCCGGAGCTGTCAGCTTTACTCCCAGCGTCCATAAAAATAACTGATCTACAATAGTAAACACAGAAACATAAAGAATACCATTTTCCGGATAAATACTGGTTATAATAGGTATCCCCATAAATCCGATATTTCCAAATATATTCATAGTCTGGTAAATTTCAACCAATTTTCCCTTTACGCCACATAAATGTGCAATCGGCCAGCTGAGCAAAAACAATGCACTGTCCAGAAAGAAAGCCGTTACTAAAATGGAGCCAGACCTAAAAAGAGCATCTTTCTCTACCCCATTGATAATATTAGTAAAGATCAGCAGCGGCAGTCCCATTTTCAAAACAAACCGTGCAATAGGCTGCAATGCCTCTTTGCTTAAAACCTTTGTTTTTACTAAGATCACACCTGCCAGAATGTAGACCACAAACAATTCCATCTGCTCTAACAGGATCCAGAATGTATTCATGTTTCATTTCCCCCTTAAGTATATTTACGATCACTTATCTAAGTATACCATCAAAACTAAACCATTACAATTTTCCTGATATTTAGTTGCTGAATGTGCTGAATGATCAATGAATCAATCTTTAAGGAAAAATTTTAAGCCGCCACTACTTCCCATAGCGACGGCTGCAAAAACTACCTCTATTTTTCCGTGATACCATAACCAAACTGATACCACTTGTGATGCTTTGGAATAAAGAATGCTACATCCGGACATGCATTCTGGATATTCTGACGAATGGTATCAAGTACACCTTCTGCATTTGTTTTTCCTTCCGGAAGCTTCATATCTGCCAAAAGCTCTGGTTTTGCCGCAAATAAAGTTTCCCAGATATCGTAATGATGAGGTATTACTACCTTTGGATTAATAGCCTGTACCAGTCTTGCAAACATCTGATGATCCTGTTTCGGGCTGACATGCATAAAAGCGATCTCATTTCCATTATATTTTTCCATGCGGTGAATCTGTTCCTCTGTGGTCATTCCTCCCCATACAACGGCCCTGTATCCATTGGCATCGGTAATGCGGAAGTTATACATCTCCAAAGAACCATACCACATGGTTTCTCTCCTGCTTCCATCTTTCTGGATACAGTAACCTTTATCCCAGTAATTTCCACTTTTTGATTCTGTATGCCTTGCTGCTATTACTTCGATTTTTACATCATCAAATTCATATTCTTCTCCGCCGCGGATACGGAACAGACGCTCTACATTCAGGCCATATTCTTTGCACAGCGCCTCTGCTGACAGATCTCCTACAAAGATCGCTGCCTGGGGAAAGCGCTTCTGGATCCGTCCAATACTGTCAGAGTGATCATCATGTGTATGGGTGAGAAGCACATAATCTGCCCGCTCGATCTCGTCAATGCTGATAGGATAGATCTGTGCCTCATCTAACCATGGATCCACCAAAAGGTGCTTTCCGCTGGATAATTCCATTTCAAATCCCGCGTTGTTTAACCATCTGAATTTCATACCTTTTCCTATTAATTCCATAAAATGTTGCCCTCCTGCTTGTTTTTATAAAATTTTCATATCTCGATTATAATGTTTTTTTGTTTTAAGTGCAACGTTAAACTTATTATAAAATAAAGCTGCAAACAAGATTTTCTATCCCTTTGCAGCTTTATTGCGATTTAATTCAGAAAGGTCCGAAAGAGCCCCGCTATGTATAAACGCATTCACGGCAATTTTCTGGACCTTTTGTTCCGCCGCCAATTAGACAGGGCTCCGGCCAACTCACACGCTTCGCGTGTTCAGGCAACGCCTCCGCCCTGTC
>ENA-OQKP01000837-OQKP01000837.1-human-gut-metagenome-genome-assembly--contig:-NODE-837-length-19452-cov-5.752342_pt1 | contig 19452 bp, 17 predicted proteins | sample MGYA00242780_ERZ504802 | MGnify/ENA primary metagenome ERZ504802 (study PRJEB26092, sample SAMD00036406) | human gut metagenome | host: Homo sapiens | study: EMG produced TPA metagenomics assembly of... | reverse complement strand
AAGTCTCATTTAAACCGCTTCGCTCGACTTGCATGTGTTAAGCACGCCGCCAGCGTTCATCCTGAGCCAGGATCAAACTCTCATGTTAAAAGTTGATCGAAGTTCGGATTACTTAGCTTGGCTAATTGATCCTAAACCTTCATTACTTGGTTTTTGTTCTGAATTTTCTCAAATCCAAAGGTCTAAACCAGACCTTTTTAATTTTCTGAATTTTCAGGGTTTTACATACTGTTTAATCTTCAATTATCAAGGTTCGTTGTTGCTAACTTGTTCAACAGCAACTCTGATATAATATCATGTGTTTTTCTGTTTGTCAACAACTTTTTCAATTTATTTTTTCATTTCTTTCGAAACGTTTGCTGCTCTCTCAAGAGCGAAGATTATAATATCAAACCAGCAACTGTTTGTCAATAAGTTTTTTTGTTTTTTCTCCAACTTTTTTGCAGCTTTTTGTGGAACAGTTTGTGTTTTCCTTATTGTTTTACTTTTTCTTACGCTTTGGATTCATAGGAAACCATCCTTTTTGAACCCTTTTTTCCTGCTCAAATAATTCCTTAATACTCCAGATACAGGTAATTCCAAATACTGCCACAAGAACACTCCACAACACATCTGCTAGTATTACGGAAATGAGCAAAGACAGGCCGCCAATAAGGCCAAAAAAAGGCCACACTTCTTTTCCAAAGTAATATTCACATTTTATTACAACCACATGGAACGATCCAATCAGTAAAAAGGTTGCTGCCGCGATCACTAAGCCTATAAAATTCACAATCTTTCCTTTCTGTGTGTCTATATTCTGCACACTCATACTATTATCCCGCACTTATTCTTCTATCGTTTCCAAACTGCCGCCGCATTAGATCGCACCATTAATTCCTCAACCGGAATTTCTGCAGGACATATGTTCTGACATGAGAGAGATTTTCCACATCCTTCAAAAAACATTTTTTTGTACCCAGCTGCAATTTTTCCCTTATGTTCATTGTTCTGCTCTTCATTCAAAATCCGAAACGCATTTACCGGGACAACTGCTCCTGAAAAATCGCCGTCTATAGAAAAGTTAGGACATACTTCAAGACAGCATCCACATAATAAGCATTTTGCTGACTGGTATCTTGATTCATGTGTATAGCTGGACATATATGCTTCACTTTCCAGCCACAGATCTGCTTTTTTCAAATTTTTAAATACTGCAGAGCGATCAACGATCAGATCTTTGACCAGCGGGAATTTGCTAAGTGGTTCTAATGTTATATTCCTGCTTTTTAATGTGTGTAAAAAAGTATCACAGGCTAAACGTGGACGTCCATTAATACGCATGGCACATGCCCCGCATTTTCTGACCATACATCCGCATTCCCACTGGATCTCATCTGCTTCTTTCCCATCGCAATCCATTAACGTTTCTCTGCTGTTTAGTTCGTTTAAAACTGCCGCAATGGACGCATCCTGCTCTCCACTATATTCAAATTCCTGCCAATACGGCGTTGATTCTTTATTTTTCTGTCGTTTGATCCGGATCCTGTATATCATTTTTTCACCGCCTTTGGGGGATTTCTTTCCATGAAACATGGATTCCCTCTGCATCATACTGCACGATCGTAGTTTTATAAAAGTTTCTGTCATCCCTTTCAGGATAATCTTCCCGCCAATGTGCACCACGGCTTTCTTTTCTTTCCAATGCGCTTTTTATAACCGCCTGCCCCAACAGTGAAACTTTTCCTTCTATCTTCTGCAGCTGAGCCAATCCATTTTTTAATGTTTCTTCTTTTCTTACAACTCCCATTGCCGACAACATGATTTCATTGATCTGTTTCTTTTCAGCTTTTTTCAAAACTGGTTCATTATAATCCGCTGTTTCTTTTTCCCATTCTGGCAGATCCTGATTTTTCACCTCTTCACAAGCTGTTTGTGCAGCAATCATTCCACCATAGATTGCTCCCAGAAGGGAATTTCCTCCTAAACGGTTTGCTCCATGGTACTGAGCACAGCATTCTCCTGCTGTGTAAAGATTTTTCATCACTGTCCTGTGTTTTTCATCCACATAAATGCCACCCATAAAATAGTGGATTCCAGGATACACAGGTATGGGGGATTTTCTTATATCTTTATGTAAATATGTCTGGCAATCATTAATAAGTCCTGCTAATTTTTTCTCTGTTACCTCTTTTGGTATTTCTGTCATATCTAAAAAAACTTCATTTTCCCGGCTGACTTTCCAGATTTCTCTTGCTGTTATATCACGTGGCATCAGATTTCCCATTTCAGGATATCGTTCTTCCATAAAATACCATGGTATTCCATTCTTATACGCAAACAGACGTCCTCCTTCTCCCCTCGCAGCTTCACTGATCAGCATCCGTTTTCCTCCAAGTTCTACCGTAGTAGGATGAAACTGGATCATTTCCAGATTTGCCATAGGAATTCCTAAGCGGAACAATTCTGCTGTTACTTCACCTGTATTCGCCAGAGAACCAGTCGTATCTCCAAACAGACCATTAATCCCTCCTGAAGCAATGATCACTGCATTTCCTGCAAGCTGCAGTATCTCTCCTGCATAATCATCTCGGATCTGGCATCCCAGACAAATGCCATTATGTATCAGCAATGTCTGAAATGAATGATGTGAAAAGCGTTCCACAGATCCCTCTGCTTCTTTTTGCCGCACAGCATCGATCATGGCAGTCATCAGCTGCTTTCCTGTATCACTTTTAGCGAATGCTGTACGCTTCTTTTTCTGACCTCCCAGATTTCTCAAATCAATCTCATCAAAGCCGCATGTATTAAACTGCACCCCGATCCTATGCAGCCACCGTACCAGATTCGGAGCAGCCTGTGTCATATTCCATACAGCATTGGGATCTGCAAGGCCGCAGCCTGCATTTACCGTATCTTCATAATGCTGTTTTGGACTGTCACCTTCCTTTTGGGTATCAAGAGCAGCATTGATACCGCCTTCAGCCATAACAGACTGTGCACGCTCCGAAGGAAAAGAAGATATTAATTTTACATCAAATCCTTCCTTTGCTGCCTTTAAGGCTGCCGCCAGGCCTGCCAGACCTGCTCCCACAATGATCATCGTCTTTTTCATAAAGTATGCCATCCAATATAATAGATAATAATTGCCCCTGTAATGAAAAGAAGCAAAACAGATAAAACCAGATAAATATCACTGCGATGTTCTTTATCTGTCATAATCCCCAATGACACCAGCAGCGGGCGTATATTGATAAACAGATGCAGAAAAAATGCTGCAACCAGCAGCAGCTGCATGATCAGCTTGACCGTTGTAAAAGGAAATAGTACATAGGTTCCTTCCCGCACCCCGCCAAACACACCCAGGTGAAAAAACATCAAGATCAATATTGCCAGGCCGCTGGCTCTTCTAGCCCAAAACAGCGCGTTTTCGTTTATATATCGCTTCTCCTGAGACTTAGAAATCCGCACGGTCTGTATTGTAAGTAAAATTCCCAGAACCGTATGAGCTGCCAGGACCACTGCACCGATCCATGCCAAAATAGCTGTTGCCATGCTTTCGATCCCAAGCAGGGAAAAAGTCCCTGCAATACCATGAAGCATAAAAATCACCAGCAGTATCGCTGACAATATGGTATTTGCTTTTCTCATGCCCCGGCTCCTCCCATTTTCTCACTGTTTACTAAGCTGTAATCGATCTGTTTTAGTTCTTCCATTTCCAGTATATCGTTCGAAGCAAGGAACATCTGGTATTTTTCACTGACGATCCTGGAACGCAGCATAGTCTCACCAAATGCTTTTATCTTCACATGGACACCTGCTTTTTCCAGCTTATCTGCCAATGTATGGGCATACTCTAAAAGAGCTTTGTCTGTTTTTAAAACGTATACCGATAATTGTCTCTGCCTGTCATCTGACAGTATAAGATTTTCTTCCCCTGCAGCTGCTTTTTTTATGATCTCGCGCAATCCCTCATCCAAACCATCCCCTGCATGAGAATTAACACCTAAAATATAAATTTCTTCCATCTGTGCCGCTTCCTGCGCTGCTTTTTTTGATTTGGGAGTTGCGCCTGTTACTGCATCCATAATGGATGATGGTGAGTGCAGCATAGCTCCAAATCCTGCTAAAAACGCAATCGTTGCAAACAACACGATTAATTTTCGCTTCACTCTTCTTTCTCCTTTGCCTCCAGGCAATCCATTCTTGCATCCAGTGTAAACCAGAACTCTACACCATCTTTTACGTTTGCTACCCCACAGGCCTTATTATGTGAATCCATGATCGCCTTTACAATAGAAAGGCCGATTCCGCTTCCGCCATACGCCCTGGTGCGCGCTTTATCCACTTTATAAAATTTCGTCCACAATTTGTCCAGATCTTCTTCTGGAATGTTCTGTCCTGTATTAAATACGGTTACCTTTACTTCATCCTTATTATCTTTCTCCAAACGGATCTCAATCTTCTTTTCTCCGTCCAAATGGTTCATGGCATTATTCAGATAATTGGTTACAACTTCCTCGATCTTAAATTCATCAGCCCATACCATAACCGGTTCATCTGCATCAAAGATCACTTTGGCCTCTTTTTGCTGAAGAAGAATCTTAGCCGATGACAGCACGCCTTTTATCAGCGCAACCAGATCAAATTGCTCGATCACCGGCTTATCATTGCCAAATTCAAGGGCAGTCAGAGTCAGAAGCTGTTTAACCATCTTATTCATTTTTCCTGCCTCATCCTGAATAACTTCGCAGTAATAATCCCTGCTGTCCGGATCTTCTGCCATTCCTTCTGTAAGGCCCTCTGCATATCCCTGGATCAGGGCAATCGGTGTTTTTAATTCATGGGATACATTTGCAATAAATTCTTTTCGTGCTTCATCAATGCGTATTTTCTCTTCAATATCCTTTTGCAGCTCATTATTTGCTGTTTTTAATTCCCCTATGGTTTCTTTCAGTTTTTCTGAAAGAGTATTCATGCTTCTTCCTAAAACACCAATCTCATCCTCTGAATTACCGGTATACCGGGCATCAAAATCCAGTTCTGACATGCGCTCAGACAGCGTTGCAAGAGACAGGATTGGGGATGTGATCTTTTTTCCTGCAAAATACATGATGATGCTTCCTGCAGCCAAAGCAATGAGACCGATATAAACCATAAACCGGTTGGACAGATCTACACTTTCATGGATGCTGGCAATTGGCATGGACATAATAAAAATGGTCTTGTTATCCTCAAAGAATCCCCAGTTTTGCAGGTAAAAGCTTTTTGAATGACGGTCAAAGCTTTTCTCAATGGTATAATTTTCCTCATGCACCAGTGTATCTGTTTTTGGTCCACGTTTTCCCAGAATATATTCCTGAACACGATCTGCCAAGAATCTTCCATCCCAGAAAGAAGGATAAGTTTCATCATTGGTGCTATCTACAATTACCACTGTAATGTTATACTTCTCATTTACATTTCGGATCAGCCGGGTGATCTCATTTTGTTCTCCGTCTTTTGAATAAAGACTTTGGAGATCATCCATAATATCTTCTCCGGCAGCAGCTTTTTCTACTGCATACTCATTGAGCTGGGTATAAGTATCCTGGAGAATCTTTACTTTGTCATTAAGATAGTAATTTTCCAGAAAAAAGCTGTTCATTGCCCATACCGCCAGAAGAACCATAGCCATCAGGCCTATAAACAGTCCTATAAATGTAGTCCTGATCGAACGTTTCATTCCTCATTCACCTCAAATTTATAGCCCATTCCCCAGATTGTCTTAATATATTCTCCCTTTTCGCCCATTTTACTGCGCAGTTTTTTTACATGTGTATCAATAGTTCTGGCATCGCCGAAATAATCGTAATTCCATACATTGTTTAATATTTTTTCTCTTGAAAGGGCAATTCCCTGATTTTCTACAAAAAAGGTGAGCAGTTCAAATTCCTTAAAACTTAATTCAATCTCTTTTCCGTCAATGGTTACTCTGTGTGCTGCTTTATCAATGCAGATGCCGCCTACATTTATTACATCAGAAGAAACCGCATTGGTCCGGCGAAGAATAGCCTCTACTCTTGCAACCAGGATCTTTGGACTGAACGGTTTTGAAATGTATTCATCTACTCCAAGAGAAAATCCCTGAAGCTCATCTCGCTCCTCACTCCTGGCTGTCAGCATGATCACCGGCACTTTAGAATATCTACGGATCGTCTTAAGCACTTCCCATCCATCCAGCTTCGGCATCATTACATCCAGCAAGATCAGTGCAATATCCTTTTGTGCGAAGAAGATCTCAAGAGCTTCTTCTCCATCTCCCGCTTCCACTACAGAAAATGCTTTATTCGTAAGAAAATCCTTTACCAGTTTTCGCATTCTCGCTTCATCATCTACCATCAATATTTTCAAAGCATCCATTTTCTGCTCCTCCTGTCTATTTTATTATGTATTTGTATATCTAAAGTGTTTCTAACGTATCACTTGCTTTCGCACTTATTATAACAAAAAAAAACGGGATTTCTACGCTTTCACACAAGTTTCACAACTAACACTTGCTGTTCATGCACTGCATGACCAGCACTGGAATTTCCTGATACACAAAAAAAGAGCCGGGACATGCACATTTACACATCTCGGCTTTTTCCCCGCTCTTTAAACAGTTCTATTAGTCATCCAAATCTTCTTCGCTTACCAGCTCATCATATTCCTGATCATCCAGCATTTCATCAAATGCATCAGCAACGATCTCATACTCATCATCATCCATGATGTTGTCCAGAACAGGAGTTCCATCTTCTGTCTCGCTGTAACGATACAGATAAACTTCTCCTTCTTCGGAATCAGCTCCTTCCATAGGAAGAAGTGCGATATATTCACGGTCTCCTGCAGAGAAGATGTTAAGGACCACGCACTCGATCTCAGAATCATCATCTAATGTCAGGGTAACAGTCATTTCCTCTTCTTCATTTAAATTCTTCTCGTCTGCCATATTTTATTCCTTTCATAATCCAATCCGGTTAAATGTTACAGCTTTTCGCTGTCCATTTACACTTTATCAGACTGTCTGTAAAATTGCAAGCTAATATTCAATCCCTTTCCTTGCCGGGATTCCTCTGGTATAGGGATGGGCACGCATGACCATTTCTGTAACATAATCCGCTGATGCCAGAAGGGCCTTCGAAGGATTTCTTCCTGTAAGGATCACTTCCAGTTTTTCCGGTTTACTGCTGATGAGTGCAAGCAGACGTTCTTCATTGATAAAACCAAGACTGCAGGCACCTACAGCCTCATCTAAGATGAGCATATCCGAATCCTGATCCAAAGCCATTTTCCAGGCTTTTTCCAGTTCTTCATTGTAGTATGTTTTGGCTTCTTCTCTCTCTTGCGGACTCATTTTCCAGGAAAATCCAAATTGTCTGGTGCAAGGAAGAAGCGTTATCTCCGGAATCTTTTTTAAAACTTCCACTTCTCCTGACTGATCATTTTTCAGGAAACGTTTGATCACTACTTTTTTTCCGCTTCCTGCTGCGCGGACAGCTGCACCTACCGATGCCGTGGTCTTGCCTTTTCCATCTCCACAATAAATATGAACCAGGCCGGCAGTTCTATCCGCCGGTTTTACCGGTTTTACCTGTTTATCTCGTTCCTGATTTTCCATTTTTTTCAAAATCCTCTTTTTCACCCAAAAGACCTGTCTCAGCTACAAAACGTGACACTGTCTGCCGTTTGTGATACCGCTCTTTTACATAAAAAATATGCAGTCTGTCTTTCGCCCTGGTCATGGCCACATAGAACATACGCCGTTCTTCTTCCATGTCCGGCTCTAAAACAGCCTTGTGATGAGGTGTTATCCCTTCATTTGCATCCAGGATATAAACCACCTTAAATTCCAGTCCTTTGCAGCTGTGCATGGTCATAAGACTGACGCCTTCTTTTTCAGCTTCATGCAAAGCAGACTGCTCCTTTAACTGCTCTTTGTACTCGTCCATATGATTAAACCATGCCTCATAAGTCTTAAAGGGTACAGCGCTCTCCTGAAGAGCATCCAGAATCTCAAACAGATCCTCTGGTTTTAATCTGCGTTCATTGGCATACTCTCTCAGATAGTCATCATATCCTATGGCTTTGCGGATATAGTTTACCGCACCCCCAGGGGCCATATCCCGCAGCATTTCCAGATCATATACCAGCTGGTCAATACGGTCTAGCATCCAGTTTTTATCCTGATAAAAAGAGCGCAGCTGTTCCCAGCGTATCACCTTACTGTCTAAGGCATCCCTGCTGATATATCTGGCAGGCCGGTTGATGATCTGAAGTATGTTGGAACGGCTCAGATCGCCTAATGCCGCATAAATGTAGCAGAAAACATTTCGGGAGATCCAGTGTTCATAAAGGTTGGGTACAGTGTCACGCATATGAAAGGGAATGTTGTATTCCATCATCCGCTCAATAAGAAGTCTCGGCCCCTGATTGGTACGATATAAAACCGCCATATCTTCATAGGGGATGCCCATCTCATGGTAATCCCGCAGTTCTTCTGTAATCGCTTTTGTCTCAGCCAGGGGATCCGGCCACTCTTTAACAGCCACAGGCCATCCCTTTCCTCTGTTTCCCCGGATCTCCTTTGGGAAACGTGTTTTATTAAAAGCGATCAGTTTTCCTGCACTTTTGATCACAGGATCTACACAGCGGTAATTTACATCCAGTAAGATTCTTTCTGCGTCTGGATAATCTTTTTCAAACCCCAGCATCAGTTCTGGTCTTGCACCGCGAAAACGGTAAATAGACTGGTCATCATCTCCTACAATAAACAGGTTATTTTCCGGCAGTGCCAGCATTTTTACGATCTCATACTGGATCTGGTTAATGTCCTGAAACTCATCGATCAATATGTATTTATATTTTCTCTGCCATGCCTGTAAAATATCCTTACGTTCCCTAAAAAGTTCATAGCACATGGCCAGCATGTCATCAAAATCCAGAAGTCCCTGTTTGCGAAGACAACCTTCATAACCTTCATATAGTTCTTTAAAAACCGTCTGAGAACAGCTTTTGGCATAATAATTGTCAAGATCCATTAACTCTCCTTTAATAAGGCTGATCTCCGACAATACCGAAGCAACAAACTCCCCTTCATCTTCAATCTCCAGTTCCGTCTGCTCCAGCTGTTCTCTGATAAACTGGATGCGCTGCTCTTCTTTTACTATATTGGACGCCTGATACCTGTATGCCAGCTTTAATATCATAAAAAAGACAGAATGGAAGGTCCCAAAAGAGACTCTGCTGCATCCTGTCCCGGTTATCCGTTCATATCGTTCTTTCATTTCACGGGCTGCTGCCCTGGTAAATGTGATCACCAGAATGTTTCCCGGTTCCACACCTGCCTTTTCTGTTAAATAACGGACCCGGTTGGTAATGACCGTAGTCTTACCTGAACCAGGTCCTGCAAGTACAAGGGCCGGTCCGTCAATGTGACGGATCGCCCTTTTTTGTGCTTCATTAAAAGCCATGTATTAAGCCTCCAGCATTTCAATGCCTTTGCGGATACGTTTTAATGATTCTTCTTTTCCAAGAACTTCCATAATCTCAGTTGCTCCTGCAGGAGTCATCTGCTTGCCGGAAACAGCGGTACGTACCGGCCACATAACAAATCCGGTTTTTACGCCAGTTTCACTTACATAAGCAGAAAGTGCTGCAAACAGAGCGTCATTGCTGAAATCTTCCTGTGCTTCCAGGATCGGAAGTACATCTTTTAATACCTTAAGAGAAGTCTCTGCATTGGTCTTCATCTTTTTGTGAGTATACATAGCTGTATCATACTCAGGAAGTTCCTCAAAGAAATCAATATGATCCTTGATCTCCGGGAATACCTCAATTCTGGTCTTTACCATATTGGCGATCTTCTTAAGGTCTAAGTCTTTTTTGATCACTGCTTTTAAATATGGCTCAGCCAGTTTATAGAAACGGTCAAAATCCATTGCCTTAATGTACTCGCCGTTCATCCAGCGCAGCTTGGTCATATCAAATACAGACGGAGACTTATTCATACGGTGGTAATCAAATTCCTTTACCATCTCTTCCAGAGAGAAGATCTCGTTGTTTCCTTCCGGAGACCATCCAAGAAGCGCCACATAGTTTACGATCGCTTCCGGAACAAAGCCCTGCTCTACCAGATCTTCAAAAGAAGAATGGCCGCAGCGTTTGCTTAACTTATGGTGGCTCTCATCTGTGATCAGCGGACAGTGTACATAAACCGGTACTTCCCAGCCGAAAGCATCATAAAGACGGTTATATTTTGGAGAAGAAGAAAGGTACTCATTTCCTCTTACTACATGGGTGATACCCATCAGATGATCATCAACTACATTTGCAAAATTGTAGGTAGGATAACCATCAGACTTGATCAGTACCATATCATCCAGTTCGGAGTTATCTACTGTGATATCACCATAGATCTCATCATGGAATGTAGTAGTTCCCTCAGTCGGGTTATTCTGGCGGATAACAAATGGCTTTCCTGCAGCCAGATTTGCCTCGATCTCCTCTTTTGAAAGGTGCAGACAGTGTTTATCATAAGTCATGATTTCCTCACCATTTACAGTCTTTCTTAAGGTTTCCAGGCGCTCTGGTGTACAGAAGCAGTAATATGCTTCTCCTTTTTCTACCAGCTTCTTTGCATATTCCATATAAATTCCGGAAGCCTGACGCTCACTCTGAACATAAGGACCGCAGCCGCCGTCCTTGTCTGGTCCTTCATCGTGGACCAGACCGGTTTCTTCCAGGGTTCTGTAAATGATATCTACAGCACCTTCTACATAACGTTCCTGGTCAGTATCTTCAATTCTTAAAAGGAAGTCGCCTCCCTCATGCTTTGCGATCAGGTACGCATACAGTGCTGTTCTTAAATTTCCGACGTGCATTCTTCCTGTAGGGCTTGGTGCATATCTTGTTCTTACTTTCATTTTTTCACCCTCTGATTTCTTAATGATTACTAAATGATTCTACGTTGTATTTCCAACGATAATTACTGCTCGTTCTCGTCTTTCTTCTCTGCCAGGTCGCTTGGTCTCATGGTCAGATTGATTCTTCCCATCTTGTCAACTTCTGCAACCTTTACAGTTACTTCATCACCGATATTTACTACGTCTTCTACCTTTGCAACACGCTTGTCAGACAGCTTGGAAATGTGTACCATACCGTCTTTGTTTGGTGCCAGCTGTACAAATGCACCAAAGTTCATGATACGTACTACCTTACCGGTAAATACCATTCCAGCTTCAATATCTGTAACAATGCCTGTGATGATAGCGATCGCACGGTCGATCATAGCCTCATCCGTACCGCATACATTTACAATACCGTCATCGCTGATATCGATCTTAACGCCGGTCTCTTCAATGATCTTGTTGATCACTTTGCCCTGCTTGCCAACTACATCACCGATCTTCTGAGGATCAATGGTAATCTGTTTGATCTTAGGAGCATACTGGCTTAAGTGCTTTCTAGGTTCAGAGATAACAGGCTTCATAACATTGTCTAAGATGTACATTCTTGCTTCACGTGTTCTTGCAATAGCCTCTTCAATGATCGGGCGGGTCAGACCATGGATCTTAATATCCATCTGGATCGCAGTGATACCCTTTTCAGTACCGCCTACCTTAAAGTCCATATCGCCGAAGAAGTCTTCCAGTCCCTGGATATCTGTGAGAACAATGTAATCATCATCTGTCTCGCCAGTTACCAGACCACAGGAAATACCTGCTACCATACGCTTGATCGGTACGCCGGCTGCCATTAAAGACAGAGTGGAGGCACAGATACTTGCCTGAGAAGTAGAACCGTTGGATTCCATTGTCTCAGATACAGTACGGATCGCATATGGGAACTCCTCTTCACTTGGAAGTACAGGAACTAATGCACGTTCAGCCAGTGCACCATGTCCGATCTCACGACGGCCCGGTCCTCTGCTTGGCTTTGTCTCACCTACGGAGAAGGATGGGAAGTTATAATGATGCATATAACGCTTTGTGGTTTCATTTGCATCTAATCCATCGATCTTCTGTGCCTCAGATAAAGGTGCCAGTGTGCAGGCATTTAAGATCTGAGTCTGTCCACGGGTAAACATACCGGAACCATGTACTCTTGGAAGGATGTCGACCTCTGCTGCCAGAGGACGGATCTGAGTAATCGCACGGCCGTCTGGACGCTTGTGGTCTTTTAAGATCATCTTACGGACAGTCTTCTTCTCATACTGGTAAATAGCATCGCCTAATAATGGCAGCCATTCTTCATTTTCAGCAAAAGCTTCTTCCAGACGCTCGGTAATAGCTGCAATGTTTGCTTCACGGGTCTGCTTGTCATCGGTAAATACAGCTGTTTCCATCTCTTCGGAAGGAACGATCTCTTTAATTGCAGCAAACAATTCTTCCGGAACTGCGCAGCTTTCGTAAGTATGCTTTTCTTTTCCGCACTCAGCTACGATAGTATCAATAAAACGGATGATCTCCTGGTTTACTTCGTGAGCCTTGAAAATAGCCTCGATCATCTTCTGCTCAGGAACTTCCTTTGCACCAGCTTCGATCATAATCACTTTCTCTCTGGTAGAAGCTACAGTCAGAGCCATCTCAGATACCTGTCTCTGTGCAGAAGTTGGGTTGATAATAAATTCGCCATCGATCAGACCAACCTGAGTAGTAGCACAAGGTCCGTCAAATGGAATATCAGAAATGCTGGTAGCAATAGCAGAACCAAGCATAGCAGTCAGTTCCGGGCTGCAGTCAGGATCTACAGACATAACTACATTGTCTAAGGTTACATCATTGCGGTAATCCTTTGGGAACAGAGGACGCATTGGACGGTCGATAACACGGGAAGTAAGGATTGCATTTTCAGATGCCTTTCCTTCTCTCTTGTTGAAGCCGCCTGGGATCTTTCCTACAGAATAGAACTTTTCTTCATATTCTACACTTAAAGGGAAGAAATCAATGCCTTCTCTTGGCTTTGCAGATGCTGTTGCTGTGGAAAGTACCACAGTATCGCCGTAATGCATAAATGCTGCACCATTTGCCTGAGCTGCTACACGGCCAACTTCTACAGTCAGCTTACGGCCAGCCAGATCCATACTGAAACTCTTAAACATAGGGTGTCTCCTTTTCTCTTTTAATGTAACATGTAACCTTCTGTAACATATAACTTTTTTCACAGGGCAAAAAACGCCGAAACTACTGATCTATCCCAAACCTGCAGTTTGGGACACATCAGCGGTCCCGGAGTATTCCTTTTGCGCCTGTCTTCATGCAAATATAGGGTGGAGTAACCTCCACCCTAGCATGAATGAAAGTCAGTTGTTCCGTGCCACGAAAGCACTTAACAACACTTTCATAATTACTTTCTGATTCCCAGCTTTTCGATCAGTACACGATAGCCTTCCAGATCTGTCTTCTTCAGGTAATCAAGAAGTCCTCTTCTGTGTCCAACCATCATCAGAAGTCCTCTTCTGGAGTGATGATCCTTTGGATTCTGCTGAAGATGTGCGGTCAGTTCAGTAATTCTCTCTGTAAGGATAGCAATCTGAACTTCTGGTGAACCGGTATCTCCTGCTTTACGTCCGTACTGTGCAATAATCTCTGCTTTCTTTTCCTTTGAAATCATGGTAATTCCTCCTAAAATAAATTAATTTCTCACCTTAAACCAGGCTGCCGGCTGGAGTCACCAGGCAACGGGGCTTCGGCGTTTTTCATACTTGGTTACTGTATCATATTTTATCCGGGTTGTAAAGGGGATTTTCCTTAAAATACTATACAGTTCAGCCTTACATCTTCTTGCCCGCTTGCAGCGGACAAGAAGCTTTGGGCGTCTGCCTTATGAAGATTTAGCGCCAAAAGCACTTATGAAAACAAGTTTTCAACGTACTTTTGACTCTAAATCTTCGCAAGGCTGAACTGTACTAAAATACTCAAGAGCAAATTCTTTATCCTTCTCGATCCGCTCTTTCAGCTCTTCCAGAGAAGAAAACTTCTGTTCTCCCCTGTCAAACTCCAAAAGCTGGACCTCGATCATTTTCCCATAGATATCACCGTTAAAATCAAAGATAAAGGTTTCCACTCCAACAGGGTTATCCCCATTTATGGTAGGTTTCCTGCCGATATTGGTGACTCCCTTATAATATTTCCCCTCTGCAAGGACTCTGGATACATAAACTCCAAATTTTGGCAGCCGCTTATTAGCCGGAGGAATGATATTGGCAGTAGGAAATCCCAGTCTTGGACCCCCGATATGATTGCCATGAACTACAACACCGTGTATGGCATATGGTTCGCCCAACAGTTCATTTGCTTTTGCCACATTTCCCAATGCCAGCTCTTCTCTAATATAGGTACTGCTGATATCTCTTCTGTGATCCTTTTCTTTTTCGATCACAAAAAGCTGAAATCCCAGTTCCCCGCTCAGGGCTTCCAAAAGTTCTGCATTACCGGCGCCTTTATAGCCAAAGCTGCAGTCCGGACCTACCACCATTGCCTTTGCTTTCATCCGCTTTACCAGGATATCCTTTACAAAAACTGTTGGATCCATTTTGCGAACATCATCTGTAAAAGGATATTCCACCAGGTAATCGATCCCCATTTTTTCCATATTATGCCGACGTTCTTCACTGGTAGTGATCACAGTGGCAGTTTCCCCTGTTACAAGTGTAAGAGGGGCAGTACTGAAGGTAAAAATGGCGGTTGCATATCCCAGAGTCTCTTTTACTTCTTCCATTTTCCGAAGAAGTTTCTGATGTCCTCGGTGTCTTCCATCAAATTTTCCAAGAGTTACAACTGTAGGCTCTTCCAATTCAAAATCCACTGTATCTGCTATGTATCTCATTCGTTTCATTCTCCATCCGGCATAAACATTTTCCAGGGCTTCCACCATTGCTTTTCTTCCTGGTATTCATACACTCCCATAAAAATCCCCTGGCTGTTGTACATACGGTATCTGTCCCCGCTCTGTCTGTTTTCTAAAGATGTACTTTTTTCCAGATCCAGCTGCTGTTTAAAACAGGGATTGCCGTTTTTTAACGCCTTGTCCCCTTCTGTAGTCGTGTATACAGGCAGATAGCTTCCTAAAGCATCTTCCAGTGAGCAGATATGCTCTCCGATTTTTCCTTCATCTCTTAAAACTTCGATCTCATCCAGCTTCAGGCTGTCTTTTACCTGGAAACGATCCACCCGGGTACGCAAAAGAGATTCCATACATCCCCCCGTCCCTAATTTAGCTCCAATGTCCTCACATAGAGTACGTATATAAGTTCCCTTGGAGCAGCTGACTGTCATCCAGACTCTTGGCAGTTCTATTTTTTCTACAGAAATGTCTAAAATCTGGACTCTTCTCGCCTTACGTTCCACTTCTTTTCCTGCTCTGGCAAGATCACAAAGCTTTTTTCCATCGATTTTTAAAGCAGAATACATAGGCGGAATCTGATCGTAATCTCCCTTAAATCCCAGGATCACCTGACGCACTTTTTCTTCATCCAGTTCCAGTGCCTTTTCATGATTCTCTGTAAGTACTGTTCCCGTAGTATCCTGAGTATCTGTTGTCTGTCCTAAAAGCAGCACTGCTTCATAAGTCTTTGACCGGTCTGTGAGCATATCACAAAGTCTTGTTCCATTTCCCAGACACACCGGAAGAACACCCTGAGCCGCCGGATCAAGTGTTCCTGTATGGCCGATCTTTTTCTGTCTTAAAATCCCTCGAAGCCGGGCTACAACATCATGGGATGTATAGCCCGGCTCTTTATACACATTAATGATTCCGTGATACATTTAAACCTCCCCGGCTGCCCTGGCATCTAACTGCTTGGCAATATGAAGGGATAGATTATTGATCACATCATGAATACTTCCAGACATGGTACAGCCTGCTGCGCGGACATGACCACCGCCGCCAAAATAAACAGCAACCTGACTTACATCTACAATTTTCTGGGAACGCAGGCTCACTTTGTACTGCTGAGGTCCTGTTTCATATAGAAAAATAGCAACTTCAACCCCATCTGTAAGACGCAGCTGATCGATAATACCGTCAAGGTCTTTTCCTGTTACACCGTAAAAGTCCAGATCAGACTGACGCAATGCACTGAAAATGGCCTTTCCGTCAAAAAAAGTAATACTTTCAAGCAATGCTCTTCCCATGATCTGGTTCTGCACATAGGTTTTTCTATAGAAACTGTTGTCAATAATGCTTCCAAAGTCAATGCCTTTTTCCATAAGGAAACCAGCAATTTCCATCGTCCTTGCAGAAGTACAGGAATATTTAAATACGCCTGTATCATGGATCAGTCCTGTATACAGGCATTCCGCTGTGTTTTTATCAACACTGTCCTGATTTAACTGCTCAAACAGGACTTCACTGGCGGAACTTGCATCTGCTGCCACTAAATTAATCTGGCAGTAACGGGTATTGGTTATGTGATGATCGATACAAAGGCTTTTTTTCGCCCGCTTCAAATACACATTAAATTCGCCCAGACGTTCTTCATCACTGCTGTCAAGACAGATGCAAAGTTCATATTCTTTGTCATCTGTTTCATGATGGATCTCATCATAACCCTTTAAGTAGGCAAATTTTGAGGAAGCTTCCTCCAGATATACAGCTGCCTGCACATCTGGATAAGAAGCAAGAAGATAATTATACAGACCCAGAGTAGAGCCGAGGCAATCGCCGTCCGGCCTTACGTGGCCCAAAATCGCTACAGACTTTGTTCCTTCTAACGCCTGTTCAAGAACCGTCATTCCAGTCCCTCCTCCTCATCATGAAGATCTTTTGTCACTTCATCGATCAGTTTTGACATGTTTACACCATATTCAATGGACTGATCCAGTATAAATTTAATTTCAGGAGTGTTACGTAAATTTACTCTGTGAGCCAGCTCCCGGCGCACGAAGGAAGCTGCGCTGCGCAGTCCCTCGATCGTTGCCTTACCAGCTTCTTCATCACCTAACACGCTGATATATGCCTTACAGTATTTCAGATCCGGAGTTACTTCTACGGCTACAACACTGGTCAGCGGATGGATCCTGGGGTCCTTGATCTCAGAACGGATGATCTGACTCAGTTCCCTCTGAACCTCCATATTGATCCTTGTATTTTTAATGCTGTTTTTACGCATTATGATCCCTTTCTTTCAAAAAAACTAAACTTTTCTGTTCAGTAGTCTATCTTGGAACCTCTACCATCATATATGCTTCGATCTGGTCATCTTCTTTAAGATCATTAAATTTCTCAAATACAAGACCGCACTCATATCCGGCAGCAACTTCCTTAACATCATCTTTAAAACGTTTTAAGGAAGCCAGAGGTCCCTCGTAGATCTGCTCGCCTTCTCTTGTAATACGGCAGCTGCAGCCTCTCTGGAACTTGCCGTCCAGTACATAAGAACCAGCAATGGTACCAACACCAGAAGCCTTAAACAGCTGGCGGATCACTGCATGACCGATCACCTTCTCCTCGAATACAGGATCCAGCATACCCTTCATAGCAGCTTCTACATCTTCGATCGCCTGATAGATAACCTTATACAGACGTACATCTACTTTCTCACGCTCTGCAATGGATTTTGCAGTTGCATCAGGGCGCACATTAAAGCCGATGATGATCGCATTAGAAGCAGAAGCCAGAGAAACATCGGATTCGTTGATAGCACCAACACCACCGTGGATTACTTTTACTACTACTTCTTCATTAGACAGCTTGGTCAGACTCTGTTTTACTGCTTCTACAGATCCCTGAACATCTGCCTTGATGATCAGAGGAAGTTCCTTAACATTTCCTGCCTTGATCTGGCTGAACAGATCATCCAGAGACAGTTTTGCCTTGGTATCTTCCAGAAGCTTATTCTTGCCTTCAGAAATAAAGGTTTCTGCAAAGCTTCTTGCCTCTTTTTCATTCTCAGTTGCTACGAATACTTCACCAGCCTGAGGAACATCATTTAAACCTAAGATTTCTACAGGAGTGGATGGTCCGGCTTCTTTTACTCTGCGGCCCTTATCATCCATCATAGCACGGATCTTTCCATAGCATGCACCTGCAGCGATCGTATCGCCAACCTTTAATGTACCCTTCTGTACCAGTACAGTTGCAACCGGTCCTTTACCCTTATCCAGCTCAGCCTCGATTACAAGACCACGGCCTTTACGGTTTGGATTTGCCTTTAATTCAAGCACATCTGCTGTTAACAGTACCATTTCCAGAAGATCTGTGATACCTTCTTTTGTATGTGCAGATACAGGAACAAAAATAGTGCTGCCGCCCCAATCTTCCGGGATCAGCTCATATTCAGCCAGTTCCTGTTTTACCTTGTCTACGTTTGCACTTGGTTTATCGATCTTGTTGATAGCAACAATGATCTCTACACCAGCTGCCTTTGCATGATTGATCGCCTCAACGGTCTGCGGCATAACACCATCGTCTGCAGCTACTACCAGGATAGCGATATCTGTAGACTGGGCACCTCTCATACGCATAGCGGTAAATGCCTCATGTCCAGGTGTATCAAGGAAAGTGATCTTTCTGCCATTGATCTCGATAACAGAAGCACCGATATGCTGGGTAATACCGCCTGCCTCTCTTGCAGTTACGTTGGTCTGACGGATCGCATCCAGAAGAGATGTTTTACCATGGTCAACGTGACCCATTACGCAGACTACAGGAGGTCTGGAAACCATATCTGCTTCATTTTCATCGTCTTCCTTCAGAAGTTCCGCAATTACGTCTACCTTTTCTTCCTTCTCGCAGAGAACGTCAAATTCCATTGCGATCTCTTCTGCCTGATCGTAGTCGATCTCCTGGTTTAAGGTAACCATCTGTCCCTTTAAGAACAGTTTTTTAACAATAACAGATGGCTGTAATTTCATCTTATCAGCCAGTTCCTTAATGGTTAAGCGCTCTGGAAGAGTAATGGTCTTAACATCCTCAACCTTAGCTTCTTCCTTCTTAGGCTGCGGCATGATGAAAGCTCCCTTTCCTGTTTTTGGTGCTTTCTTCTTGCCATCTTCTTCTCTGTCTCTCTTGTCAAAACGGTCATTCTTATGAGCGTTTTTGTTAGCCTGACGGGTACTGCTTGGCTTTGTCTGGATCGGGTTGTCAAAGGAAGATACGCGGCTGTCTCTGTTTCCAGAAGAACGGCGGTTATCTCTGCTGCCATTTCTGCTGGTATTGTCCTTATCTTTGTCTTCTCCGAAACGTGAGCCAAAACCGCCCTGGTTTCTGTCACGGTTCTGGAAACCACCCTGTGGTCTGTCTCCACGGCTCTGGAAACCGCCCTGTGGTCTGTCTCCACGGCTCTGGAAACCGCCCTGTGGTCTGTCTCCACGGCTCTGGAAACCGCCCTGTGGTCTGTCTCCACGGCTCTGGAAACCTCCGAGTGGTCTGCCGTCGAGCTTCAGACAGCCACACTGTGGTCGCCCTGTAAGAATAACTACAACTCCATCGCACAAGTTTCTTACTTCA
>ENA-OQKP01000832-OQKP01000832.1-human-gut-metagenome-genome-assembly--contig:-NODE-832-length-19625-cov-2.418197_pt1 | contig 19625 bp, 17 predicted proteins | sample MGYA00242780_ERZ504802 | MGnify/ENA primary metagenome ERZ504802 (study PRJEB26092, sample SAMD00036406) | human gut metagenome | host: Homo sapiens | study: EMG produced TPA metagenomics assembly of... | reverse complement strand
TCTCAAACCAGTCTGGAAAGAAGGTCTATGTCAAGCCTGAAAATATGCAGTTTACCGGGGCTTACAAGGTCAGAGGTGCGTACTACAAGATTTCCACTTTAAGTGAGGAGGATCGCGCAAAGGGTATCATCACTGCATCCGCAGGAAATCACGCACAGGGTGTTGCTTACGCAGCAAAGCTGTACAACGCAAAGGCAGTTATTGTTATGCCGACAAATACACCGTTAATTAAGATTAACCGTACCAAGAGCTATGGCGCTGAGGTTGTTCTGTACGGAGATGTGTATGATGACGCATGTGAGCATGCGTTGAAGCTTGCAGAAGAACATGGATATACATTTATCCATGCTTTCAATGATCTGGATGTTGCATGTGGACAGGGAAGCATCGCAATGGAGATTATAAAGGAGCTTCCGACTGTTGATTACATTCTTTGCCCAATCGGCGGCGGCGGACTGTGTACAGGTGTTTCCACATTAGCGAAGATGCTTAATCCAAAGATTAAGGTTATCGGAGTAGAGCCAGAAGGTGCAAATTGTATGCAGGAATCCTTAAAGGCTGATCATATTGTAAGCCTTCCGAGTGTCAACACAATTGCAGATGGTACAGCAGTGCGCACTCCTGGAGATAAGCTGTTCCCGTATATTAAAGCAAATGTAGATGAGATCATCACCGTACCGGACGACGAGCTGATCGGTGCATTCCTTGATATGATCGAGCATCACCAGATGGCTGTAGAATACTACGGACTTCTTACTGTTGCAGCACTCAAGCATCTTGATGTAAAGAACAAGAAGATCGTTTCCATCTTAAGCGGTGGTAACATGGATGTCATCACTATGTCCTCTGTTGTACAGCACGGATTAATTCAGAGAGGAAGAATCTTCTCCGTATCCTGTCTGCTTCCAGATAAGCCGGGTGAGTTAGCAAAGGTCGCTTCCCTTATCGCACAGGTAAAGGGCAATATCATTAAGCTTGACCACAATCAGTTTATTACCATAAATAGAAGCGCAGCAGTAGAGTTAAAGATCACCATGGAGAGCTTTGGTGAGAGTCATAAGAAAGAGATCATCGCTGCATTAGCAGAGGGTGGTTTCCGTCCGAAGGAAATTAGAGCAAATCTGTAATAGGGGAATGGCTTTTATATGTTACGAAGACTCCACGGACTCGTGGAGTCTTTTTGCACGTATGAAGAAAAAGATAAAACAAATAATGGTGTCGGTAATCGGAAAGGAGTTTAAGAAATGGAGCAATTAAGACTTCCGGTAGGAATTGAGGATTTCGCGGAAATTAGAAGACATGGGTATTATTATGTAGATAAAACTCAATTAATCGAACAAGTTCTTAACAGAAGAAATAAAGTATCTTTGTTTACAAGACCACGCCGCTTTGGAAAAACACTGAATATGAGTATGCTTCAGCACTTCTTCGAGATTGGAACCGATCCAAAGTTGTTTCAAGGTCTTTCTATTTCTAAAAATAATGAATTATGCGAAAAACATATGGGAAAATATCCAGTTGTATCGATCAGCTTAAAGAGCATTCATGCAGATTCGTATGCAAAGGCCAAGGCTCAGTTGATCAAATTGGTGAACCGAGAGGCTAGAAGAGTACAGTTTTTACTGGACAGTGATAGACTGACAGCAGTTGATAAAGCACTTTTTAGTGAACTTTTAGATCGGGAGATGGAAGAAGACACGCTTGTAAGCAGCCTTCAAGAGTTGACAGAACTGTTAGAAATTCACTTTGGACAGCAAGTGATTGTTTTAATTGATGAATATGATGTTCCACTTGCAAAGGCAAACCAAAATGGTTACTACGATGAAATGGCGCTACTACTTCGCAATTTTTTTGAAAATGTATTAAAAACAAATGATAGTCTGGAATTTGCTGTTCTGACGGGATGTCTGCGCATTGCAAAGGAGAGTATTTTTACTGGATTAAATAATTTTAAGGTCTATTCAATTACCGATACGGATTATGATGAAACATTTGGATTTGTTGATGATGAAGTGAAAAAGATGCTTAAAAGTTTGAACCAGCAAGATCATTATGAGGAAGTCAAAGAATGGTATGATGGATATCGGTTTGGAAATACAGATGTCTATTGCCCTTGGGATGTTGTAAATTATTGCGCAGACCATTTGACAACCCCCAATGCGACACCAAAAAATTATTGGTTAAACACAAGCGGGAACGAAGTAATCAATCATTTTATTGATAGTGTTGGGGAACCACAGAAGCTTGCAAAAACAGAATTAGAACGTCTTGTGAGTGGAAATGGGGTTCGACAGCGGATCAAAGAACCGATTACCTCCAAAGAATTATATTCTCCAATTGATAATTTATGGAGTACACTCTTTATGACTGGGTATTTGACCCAAAGAGGATCAGAGGACGACGGACGCTATCGTTTGGTAATTCCGAATAGGGAGATCAGAAATATAGTCACAGATCATATTTTAAGTCTGTTTCAAGATGAAGTCAAAAAAGATGGTCAAATGGCAAATGCATTTTGTCAGGCATTGATGGAAGGAAAAGAAAAAGAGGTTGAACGGCTGTTGACTGCCTATATGGGTAAGACAATTAGCATTCGTGATACTTTTGTTCGAAAATCAATCAAAGAAAATTTCTACCATGGTATTCTTCTTGGGATTTTGAGTTTCAAGACAGGCTGGGAGGTGTCATCAAATCGAGAATCCGGAACTGGATTTAGCGATATCTTGATCGAGATTGATGATTCAGATATTGGAATTGTAATAGAAGTAAAATATTCAGATGATGAAGATCAGCTAGAAAAAGATTGTAAAGAGGCATTAAAGCAGATTAAAGATCGAGATTATTCACAGAAGCTTAGAGATGCCGGTTTTCATCGGATTTAAAAGTATGGAATTGCGTGCCAGATAAAGACCTGTAAAGTGTTGGTGGAGATTTGAGAAAAAAGGCAACAAGTTGCATTGAATGAAATGCGACTTGTTGCCTTTTGTAACTCAATTCAAATCAAATCTTGACAAGAATGAGTGGAATGAGTAGAATGTGGTTAGAATAAAATTCTTGACGAACCAGCAAACAGTCTGGATCCATTAGCAGAAGCCGAGATGTATGAGCGCATGTTTGCAGCAGGAAAAGACAGAACAATGATTTTAATTTCGCATCGTTTGTATTCAACAAGAAAAGCAGATCGCATCTGCTACATCGAAAACGGAAAAATCGCAGAAGAAGGCACGCACGAAGAACTTATGAAATCAAACGGAAAGTATGCGGCAATGTATCATTTACAGGCAGGACTGTATGCACAGGAATAATTTGCATTCCAAGTAAAGAGCAGTCTTCACAGATTTGAAAAAATGACGTATAATAGTAAATAGAAAAAATGAAAGCATAGTTTGAACGCAGATTGCGAATGAACGCAGTACTATCTATATTGGAGGAGAAAATATGTACTATTATTCAACAGTGAATGGTATTATAATGACGCATAGTGCGTTGTTGGAAAAAGATGGATTTGATATTGTAAAAGTACATTTTGAACGACCAAATGAGGAAGGATTTGATTTCTTGGATATGACACTTCCAGGAGAAATAGTATATAAGTCATTTGGATTTTCAGAAGATGAAATATTAAAATTAAAGCGATATGCAAAGAATAATTCGTCATTGATCTGGGATTTTGCTCAGAAAGGAGGCGGAGAAAATGCCTAAAGCGTTGCTTGATTTCTTGGGGTATAAATTTTTCTTTTGGTCAAATGAAAATGCAGAACCGCCGCATGTACATGTTTGTAGAGGAAAACAGACATCAAATGCGACAAAGTTTTGGATTACAGCAGATGGAATTAAGCTTGATCATAATAAAAGCCAGATTCCGCATAATGATTTAAAAAAGATTGCAAGATATATCTTGGAAAATAGAGCCGATATTTTGGCTGCATGGTTTGATTATTTTAATAGCCTATAAGACGATAAAAAAATTTAAAATTCTCCTCTTGTATTTCACCGCCATTTTGCTATAATGGACAAGACAGCATGTCGCAGATTTGACATACCTGATTAAATTAAAATACACGGAGGAAGCAGTGTGCAAGTTACAGAGAAATTAACGAAAGCACTGACGGAAGCAAAATATTTAAATGCGGATAATGTTGGGCGATATCGCTGCATTATGCGCATTTTTTTTGAAAATTATGAGAAACTACACTATTGGCTCTATCAGGAGGAGATCTACGATCAGATGAAGGCTGATCCGTTTTTTGCGGATTACAGACTAGAGCAGTGTCAACAGGATCTGGCAATGCTAGTTGAGTGGAAAAATTTAAACACAATTCAAGATACGCGAAAGGTCGCGTCAATTGAGGAATTTAAGAACAAAAAATATCGCTATCAGATGTCAGAGTACAGTGTTGAGATTGAGCGTCTGGTGATGCGTCTTGAAAATTTGTTTGTTGAGGGAGCGTCACTTGAGCCGACACTTCTTGAGCGTATCCGAAGAAATGTAGATCGCTTTGAGGAAATGTCAAAAAAAGATACCGACACGGTTTATATTTGGTGGAATGATTTAAATAATGACTTTATTCGTTTGAATCAGAATTATAAGGATTATATGCGTGATTTAAACAGTGCAAAGGCAGAGGAACTGATGCATACAAAGGAGTTTCTTGTCTTTAAGGATCGACTGGTAGAATATTTGAGAAGCTTTATCAAGGGACTTCAGCAAAATGTAGGTGTCATTGAAGAAACACTTCGAAAACTAGATAGTGAAGTTTGTGAACAGGTTTTTGAAAAGGTGATCAATTACGAGCTTTCTATTCCAAGAATTGATGTGGAAATGACAAGAGAAATTTTGGAGCCGAAAATAAGAGGTCGTTTTCAGAGTATTTACAATTGGTTTGTCTCAGATGGCACTGACGAAAACGAGGCAAGCAGGATTTTTGATGAGACGAATGAAATTATTCGAAAGATTACGCGGTATGCAGCTCGAATTACCGAGAAAAATGCATCTGGCGCAAATCGAAGGGAAGAATACAGAAAAGTAGCAGAATTGTTTTTGCACTGTAATGATCTGAATGAGGCTCATAAAATGTCAGCAATGGTCTTTGGTATGGAACGACCTCTTCATTTAAAGGGCGAGCAGGTGCGCGAGACAGATAGCATGAATCAAGGTGTCTATGAGGAAAAACCAATGATGCTTACGGTCAAGCCGCGAGTGCGCACCTACCGAGAAAAAAACAATCGAAGTGCAATTCGCGAGTCGGCCGAGCAAAAGAAAAAAGCCAGGCAGGAAATGATAAAAAGGCAAAAAGAGGATGCAGAGAAGATTCGCCTTCTGGAAAAAGATGGAAAAATTGATTTTGCGACACTTCCTGTGATTGAGATGCGTGTTCGAGAGATTTTGTTAAAATGGCTGTCAGATGCAATGGAAAATGTTTCATTTCAGGCAAGAACAGAGGATGGAAGACGCTTTTTCTTGGATAGAAGCCATATGGATGAAAAATGTGTCGTTCACTGCGAGGATGGAAACTTCACGATGCCTCATATGACAATTGAATTTTTGGAGGATGAGGGATGAGAGAGCTGGAGGCACTTTTAAATAAGCGCTGGATCTTAAAGGCAGAGGATAAGGAATTGTACTATAAGGTGCGCGATCAGCTTGGAGAGATCCGAAAATTTGCATCTGATAAGCTGGGCTGCCATATCATTGAAAATGCATTTTTGGTAAAGCTAGAGAAAATTCCAGTGATACCAGAAAGCTTTATGGGGGTACAGGAATTTACTTCAAAAGAGGAGTATGCATTTTTGTGCCTTCTTTTAATGTTTTTGGAAGACAAGGATCCGCAGGAGCAGTTTATTTTGTCACAGCTGACCGAGTATGTCTCTTCCAATATGCCAAATGGAAGTGTAGATTGGACACTTTATGTAAATCGAAGACGAATGATCAAGGTGCTTCGATATGCAGTCATTCAGGGAATCATTCGAATTACAGACGGTGCAGATGATGGCTTTATGGATGATGCCTCTGGTGAGGTGCTCTATGAAAATACTGGTGTGTCTCGCTATTTTATGAAAAATTTTTCTCATGATATTATGGGATATACGAAGCCTTCAGATTTTGAAGAGAGCGACTGGTTCGAGATGGATGAGAGCAAGGGAATTGCTAGAAGACACCGTGTTTATAAAAGACTGCTGTTTGCACCGGGCATGTATCAAAACGATGGACCAGAGGAGGACTTTGAGTATCTAAAATACTATGGACGGCGCATGAGCGAGGATATTGAGCGTACCTTTAATTGTCAGGTGCACATCCACAGAGGAAGTGCTTTTTTAATGGTAGGTGAGGATTGTCGCATGGGTGCTGTTTTTCCAAGTGGCAATGCAATAAGCGATGTGTGTCTGTTATGTTTTGGACAGATTCAGGAAAAAATTGCATCAGGTGAGTGGAAATTTTCTCAAGACGAGACGATTTTGGTGGATGAAGTCGAATTTGAAAATTTGATCAAAGAGATCAAGAGAAAATTTGGAGAGGGATTTACAAAAGAGCTTCGTCAGATGCCAGAAGGAGAGTTTGCAAAAGCAGTTATCGACAGTATGGAACAACTGATGTTTTTGAAGAGAATAAATGATGAACAGCTTATGCTTTATCCAGCGATCGGAAAACTGGCAGGAAAGTATCCAAAAGAGTATGAAGAGCAACTAAGGGAAAATTCAAAAGAAAATCAAAAAGGAGAAGATGAGGAATGAACAGCAAATGGCAGGCAAGTAAGATAGGACTGGTCAATTTTTGGTATTATGATGAACAAGAATTTCCATTTGTAAAGGGTCGTATGCTTCTTCGTGGCTCAAACGGTTCTGGAAAATCCGTTACAATGCAGAGTGTAGTTCCGCTTCTTCTTGATGGAAATATGAGTCCGGAACGACTCGATCCATTTGGCTCAAGAGATCGAAAGATGAGTAGCTATCTGCTCGAGGAGGATGACGAGCGTGAGGAGAGAACTGGCTATCTATATCTGGAATTTAAAAGACAAGATAGCGAGACCTATTTGACAATCGGTATGGGCATTCGAGCAAGAAAAGGAAAGCCGCTTGACAAATGGTATTTTTCTCTGTCAGATGGCAGAAGAATTGGAAAAGATTTCTTCTTGTACCGTGAGACAGACGAGAAAGTACCGCTTACTAAAAGAGAGCTTCAAAATCGATTGTCAAATGGTGGTGCGGTATTTGATCGTCAGGTAGACTATATGGAGTATGTAAACCGACAAATTTTTGTGTTTGAGACAGTAGATGAGTATCGAGAGATGATTGACCTTTTGATTCAGCTTCGAACACCAAAGCTGTCAAAGGATTTTAAGCCATCTGTCATCAATGAGATTTTGGGTGATGCTCTGCAGCCGCTTTCCGATGATGACCTTCGTCCTATGTCAGAGGCGATTGAAAATATTGACTCGATTAGTATGAATTTGAAAGCCAAGCAGGAGGCAAAACAGGCAGCTGATAAGATTGCATTGGCATTAGACCGATATAATCGCTGCATTCTATATGAGAAGGCACAAAGTCTAGAAAAGGAAAGCGCGCAGTTGTCACAGACAATAGAGCAGATTGCGTCAAACACAAAGAAGAAAAAAGAATGCGAAGATCGCGCAGTCTCTCTTCAAGATGAGCTTGTACAGATGGATGCGATGCGCGAATCTATGGAGAAAGAGCGCGAAAGCTTAAATAAGAGTGATGCTGTAGCATTAAAGGGCAGAGAGCTGTCACTTTCAAAAGAGTTGACAGAGCATCAGGCGCTTTTTAACAAGAAAAAAAGCAGTCTTGCAGTAAAAGAAGATCAGTATATTGATTTACAAAATCGAAAAAAGTTGGAGGAAGACCAAAGTTACGAGAAGGAGACACAGATCAAGGATCTTTTAGAAGAAATGCAGTCATATGCGGATGAGATGGCATTTGAGGAGCATACTTTTATGCAGGATGAGCTGCTTTCTAATCTGGAAAATGACTATTCATTTGGTCTTCATAAGCAGCAATTTGAGACAGCCAAGGCAAAGATTCGTCAAGGTGTGCAGCTTCTTCGAAATATGCAGGGATTAGAGCGCGAGAAGGATGAGCTTCTAAAAAAACGAGAACAAAATGCGAGTGAATCTGACAAAGCCGAGAGAAAGCAAAATGAATTAGGAGCGATGCTGGTTCAGCTTGAAAATGAGTTGAAGGAAGCACTCTATAAATGGAATGGCAAAAATGAAGAGTTGGTATTAGAAAAGACGTTGCTGCAGGAATTTAGCAGTTTTGCTGATCACTATGAGGAAGATCAGGATTTTTCAAGTATTCAGCAAAAACTGGGTGATGTCTGGATTTTGGCAAAAGAAAAAATTTCTTCAGAAGAGGCTCAGACAAAAAGAGAGATAGAACAGATTCTTCAAGAGACAAAAGAGGTTCAGGCAGAACTGCTTTCATGGGAAAATGAAAAAGAGCCAGAGCCAGACCGACAAGAGGAAGTGATCAAAAATAGAGAAGAGCTGGCAAAAAGAAACATTCCATATCAGGAATTTTATAAGTTACTTGAGTTTGATCCTTCTGTGAGCGATGAGGTTTGCAACCATTTAGAAGAAGCACTATTAAAAATGGGCATTTTAGATGCATTGGTTGTCGATGAATCATATCAAGATACTGTGTTATCAATGGATGAAGGCGGTTGTGATCGATATCTATTTGCCACACAAAAACGTGCCGAGCATAGCCTTCTTGACTTATTTTCTTTTGCATCAGACGATGATATTTTTATGAATCAGCGTCTTGTCTCTATTTTGGGAAGTATTTCATGGGAAAAATCAAACGAAAATGCGCAGGCGGCAATCAATTCTAATGGTGTATACAATATGGGACCAGTTGTCGGTACGATTACGAAAACATATACGGCTCAGTATATTGGTGTGAAGGCAAGAGAGCGTAACCGCTGTCAAAAAATAGAAGAATGCAAAGAAATGCTGGCAGATTTGGAAATCCAAAGAGTGCTTCTTGAAGAGAAGAAAAAGGTACTGGAAGAAAGAAAAAATCAGCTTGCAGCAGAGTATCAGGCATTTCCAAAGGATGCCGATATGAGAGAGGCTTTCAAAATGCTAGAGCTTGGCAAGCGAGAATTGGAACGCTTACAGGCAGAGGCGCTTCGCATTGAGGAGCAGAGAAAAAAACTTGCAGAAAAGCTTGGAGAAAAGAAAAAAGAGGCACTCGTGCTGGCTCAGAGTCTGTATCTTGACTGTAATTTAGAGGTATTTGAGCGGGCAGAGGAGGCTGCATTTTCCTATACAGCTGAGTTTGAAAAATTGGTATCGGTTCATGAATTGTATCGAAATAGTGTACACAGCCTTCAGCTATTAGAAGAGGATCTAACGGCGAGAGAAGAAGATCTAGACGAGCTTCGCTATGATATGGATCGAGAAAATAGAAATCTGGCAAAGATCTTGCAGGAGCTAGATTCTATCAAAAAGCAGTTAGAATTAACTGATTATAATCAGATTAAGGAGCGTCTGGATCAGTGCTTACGTTGGCTGAATGAATATCCGAAAAAGATGCAGACCTGCGTAACGGAAAAGACGCAAAAACTCGAAGAAGCAAAGCGCCTTGAAGAGCAGATTCAAAACGATAAGGTACATGCAGAAGAATTAGAAAAAAGAGTTTCTTGGCTGACTGGTTGCTTTGAGTCAGAGCGAGATCTTGGATACATTCCATTTGCAAAGCAAGAAGAAAAGCTTAACAGTGCACAAATTGTATCACTTTTATCTGGATCGGGTCGACAAAATCGAGATACATTGATAAAAAATTTAAATCAGGTTCTTTTTGAAAACAAAGCGTATCTGTCTGATTATGATGTGGATCAGACGACTTTGTTTGAAAAGATGGATGAGTCGTCACCGCAACTTTCTGTTCATGCAAGCCGAGCCGATTTAACTGCAAAGTTCAAAGGAGTACAAATTCCATTTGTCAAGTTACCTAAGTATCTTGAAGAGGAAATTGATGAGCAAAGCACACTTCTAAAAGACGAAGACAAATCGCTGTTTCAGGATATTCTTGCAAACACGATGGGCCGAAAAATTCGTGCCAAAATCAATTCCTCGAATGCCTGGGTGGAAAAGATGAATGCGTTAATGAACGCGATGAATACGTCAAGTGGATTAAAGCTGTCACTTCGCTGGAAAAGCAAAACAGCAGAAAAAGAGGAACAGCTTGATACAAATGAGCTAGTAGGATTGTTAAAACGCGATGCTCATTTGCTAAATCCAGAGGATTTTGAAAAGCTTTCTAAGCATTTTCGTTCAAAAGTTGAGCAGGCAAGAAGAAATGCAAATGATAGCGCAGGCGTGTCGTTCTATCAGGTGATGAAGGATACACTTGACTATCGAAAGTGGTTTGAATTTCAGCTGTTTAGCCAGAAAAACAATGAACGCCGAAAAGAGCTGACCAATAGTGTATTTGGCACGTTCAGTGGTGGTGAAAAGGCAATGTCGATGTATGTGCCACTGTTTTCGGCAGTTGTCGCAAAATATCAGGGTGGTCGTGCAGATGCACCGCGATTAATATCGCTAGACGAGGCATTTGCCGGTGTTGACAGCAGAAATATTCGCGACATGTTCCGATTGATGAGTGAGTTTGAATTTGATTTTATCATTAACTCACAGGTGCTATGGGGAGACAGTGACACACTTGATGCATTGGCAATCTATCAGCTGATCCGTCCAGAGAATGAAAAATTTGTCTCTGTGATGCCATATCTTTGGAATGGTCATGTGAAAAAGCTCCTTGAAAATGAAGAGGAGGTGGAGTTAGAAGGTGCAGAGCTTACAGAAACTAGAGAGTGAGTGCCTGACCTATTTTAAGAGTGAGCCGGTCTGGAGGAAAGTCCTGACCGGCTTTCTTGAAAAATACGTATCATTTGGAAAATTCACAGGAAAGGTGCAGCTAAAAAATTTATCAGCAGATGAAATTGAGGTATTAGAAGGTTTTTTCGGTCAGAATTTTCATGGAAGGAAAAGTATCACCATCAGTGCAGAGCGCTTTGCAAAGGCACTAGAAAATAGCCGATATAAAGAAATTTCACCAGATCAATTATTGAAATTCTATTTTGGCAAAGAGCCAGTCTCAAAGAAAGAACAAAAGAAAAAAAGAGAGCAGGAAAAACAGGAGATTGAGGATGAATTTTTTGACTATTGTCAGGGAAGCTATGCAGAAAAATTTGCGCCAGAAATGCTCGTTTTGCAGAGACTTCATATAAAAGACAACCTGTCAGAATGGAGGCAGCTTTTATTTTTCTCGGCAGATATCGTAAATTCATTGCCATATCGCAGTGAAAGAACAGAGTATTTGCCTGTTTTTGCTGCCAGACTGACGAAAAATCCGCATGCCTTTGACAAAGGCACCGTATTTGGTAATCTCTTGTATGAGCTGGTAAAGCTTGATTTAAATTATCGAAAAATTGAAGTAACAAGCCTTTCTTATTTTCTATCCTATGAACGGCAAAAAAGCTTTCTTTCTTGTGGAATTTTGCTTGATGATGTCTCAAATTATGTACTTTTGTATCATGTGGCAGGGGTACAAAAGGATGGAGGCTATCATAGAGGATTGAGTGGTTTTTTTTCAGAAGATGATATGCTTCAAGTTCCGCTTACCGTATTAACAAAGCTTTCGTGTTTGGAAAGCCCAGATCAGACCATATACATAGATGAGAATCCATCTGTTTTTGCAGCTCGCTGTATGAGCCATCCAGAATCAGCATGCATGTGCATGAATGGACAGCCAAAGCTTGCAGCGCTTATTGCCCTCGAATTATTTGCCGCATCCGGGACAGCTGTGTATTACTCAGGCGATTTTGACCCAGAAGGTTTGTGGATTGCACAGCGGTTAGCCATATTTTATCCAGGAACCTTTCACTTCCTTAATATGGATGAGACAAGCTATCTAAAATGTCTGTCAGAAGAACCTATTTCCGATACACGACTAAAACAGCTAGACCGGATAACAGATAGCCGTTTGCTTGGTACAGTGGCGCGAATGCGCATTGAAAAGATGGCAGGATATCAGGAAGTGTTGACACTAATATAGGTTACGGTGAAAAACTTGTATTTCTTTAAGAAACAACTTGTCAATACGAGGGTACAAGTTGTAAAATTGAGATAACAAATAGAAATACAAGGGAGGCTTGTTATGGCAAAATTACATATTCGTCCGGACGTTGTTAAGGGACATATCAATCCTGAAATTCAGGGACATTTTTCTGAGCATCTTGGACGCTGCATCTATGAGGGTCTTTACGTAGGAGAAAATTCTCCGATTCCGAACACAAACGGAATGAGAAATGATGTAGTTGAGGCACTTAAGGAGATTCATATTCCTGTACTTCGCTGGCCGGGCGGCTGCTTTGCAGACGAATATCATTGGAAGGATGGTATTGGACCAAAGGAAAATAGAAAGAAAATGATTAATACCCATTGGGGCGGTGTTGTTGAGGACAACAGCTTTGGTACACACGAGTTTATGGAACTGTGCAGTCAGCTTGGATGCAAGACTTACATCAACGGAAATGTAGGAAGCGGTACTGTTCAGGAAATGTCTGAATGGGTTGAATATATGACATTTGATGGTGTATCACCAATGGCAGATCTTCGTGCAAAGAACGGTCATGAAAAGCCGTGGAAGGTTGACTATTTTGGTGTCGGCAACGAGAACTGGGGCTGCGGCGGAAATATGCTGCCAGAGCAGTATGGTATGATGTATCGCCGTTACCAGACATATGTGAGAAATTATAATAATGCAGCACCAGTTGCAAAGATTGCCTGCGGTTCCAATGTTGATGATTATGAGTGGACAGAGAAGGTATTAGAGACAACAAATCGCCGCATGCCAAAAGAAGCTCACGGTGCAATGGATGGTCTGTCTCTTCATTATTATACGCATCCAGGCGGATGGGAGAATAAGGGAAGTGCAACAGACTTCACTGAGACCGAGTGGTATGAAACAATGAAGCGTACATATTACATGGAGGAGCTTGTGACACGTCACGGTGCAATCATGGACAAGTACGACCCAGAAAAGAAAGTCGGCATGATCGTTGATGAGTGGGGCTGCTGGTTTGATGTAGAGCCAGGCACAAACCCAGGTTTCTTATATCAGCAGAATACAATGCGTGATGCACTTGTTGCAGGAATTAACTTAAATATCTTCAATAAGCATTGTGACCGCGTTAAGATGGCAAATATCGCACAGATGGTTAATGTACTTCAGTCTGTAATTCTCACAGATGGTGAGCGTATGATTAAGACACCGACTTGGTTTGTATTTTATCTGTATCAGGCTCATCAGGATGCTGAGCTTCTTGACAGTACACTTGAGACAGCAATGGTTGGACCAGAGGGTCATCAGGCACCTAACATGACAGAGTCTGTGTCCATGGGTAAGGATGGAAAGATGCACATCACACTGACAAACGAGTCTGTAAGCGAGGATTACCCAATTGATGTAATCTTAGACAGTGGTAAGGCAGCAGCAGTTGAGGGTATGATCTTAACTGGTGAGATGCATGAACATAACACCTTCGATAATCCAGAGCAGGTAAAGTGCACGTCATTTGATGATGTTAAGCTGACAGATGATGGACTTAAGCTTACACTTCCAAAGTGCAGTGTTCTTCATCTTACTGTAACTGTAGAATAAGTCAAAGCGGGGGTATCAGTAATGGATGAGAAAACAAACTGGCAGTCACTTGAAAAAAATGGACCTATCACCGAGTATAATGAACCTTTCATTGAGCAGCGTGCTGATCCATTTGTGTGCAAGGCTGCCGATGGCACCTATTATTTTACTGCATCCTACCCGGCTTATGACCGTATTCTGCTTCGAAGCAGCAAGACTTTAAATGGCTTAAAGGATGCAAAGGAGCGTCAGATTTGGGTAAAGCATGAGCATGGTCTTATGAGCTGCCATATCTGGGCGCCAGAGCTTCATTTTGTCTATGGAAAATGGTATATTTATTTTGCAGCAGGTGAGGCAGAGAATGTGTGGAAGATTCGCCCATATGTACTTGAGTGCGATGGTGATCCGATGACAGGCGAGTGGAGCGAGCTTGGTCCTATGAAGGGCTGTGATGATGATCCATTTTCCTTTACAGATTTTTCACTGGATGCAACAATCTTTGAGCACAAGGGTGATTATTATTATGTTTGGGCACAGAAGGCATCTAACATTTCCAATCTTTATATTGCAAAAATGGCAGCACCAAATAAGTTAGCAACTGTAATGGAGATGATTACAACGCCAGATTATGATTGGGAGCGCATTTTGTTTTGGGTAAATGAAGGACCGGCAGTGTTAAAGCATGGTGGAAAGATCTGGCTTACATTTTCTGCCAGCGGAACAGGCTCCTGCTATTGTGTTGGCCTTTTAAGCGCTGATGAAAATGCAGATCTTTTGGATCCGGCTTCCTGGACAAAGGAGCGTATGCCAGTATTAGAAACAGATCAAAAGAAGGGTCTGTATGGACCAGGACATAACAGCTTTACAACTGATGAAGATGGCAATGATATCATGGTCTACCATGCAAGAACATATGATGGCATCAAGACAAAGGATCCACTGTATGATCCAAATCGTCATGCTCATCTGTTAAAGGTGCAGTACGACGAAAATGGACGCCCGATCTTTGATTATCAGAAGCATTAATTAAAAATTAGTAAAAAGACAGAATACATTACTAGAAAGGACTGGTTTTTAAATGAAAACAGGAAAAAATTATAAGTTTTGGTTTTGCACCGGATCTCAGGATCTGTATGGTGACGAGTGCCTGCAGAAGGTAGCAGAGCATTCCAAGATTATTGTAGAGAAGTTAAATGAGTCTGGAAATCTTCCATTCGAGGTTGTCTGGAAGCCAACACTGATTACAAACGAGCTGATTCGTCGTACCTTTAACGAGGCAAATATCGACGATGAGTGTGCAGGTGTGATCGTTTGGATGCACACATTCTCTCCGGCAAAGTCTTGGATTCTTGGTCTTCAGGAGTACAGAAAGCCATTGCTTCATCTTCATACTCAGTTTAACATGGAAATTCCATATGACACAATCGATATGGATTTCATGAATGAGAACCAGTCCGCACATGGTGACAGAGAGTTTGGTCATATGGTAACACGTATGGGCATTGAGCGTAAAGTTGTAGTTGGTCACTGGTCTGACGAGAAGCTTCAAAAGAAGATCGGCAGCTGGATGCGCACAGCAATTGGTGTTGTAGAGAGCAGTCATATCCGCGTTATGCGTGTTGCTGATAACATGAGAAATGTTGCAGTAACAGAGGGTGATAAGGTAGAGGCTCAGTTAAAGTTTGGCTGGGAGATTGATGCTTATCCAGTAAACGAGATTGCAGAATCTGTAGCTGCTGTATCCGAATCAGACACAAATGCACTGGTGGATGAATATTATAGTAAGTACAATATTCTTCTGGAGGGAAGAGATCCGGCAGAATTTAGAAAGCATGTAGCAGTTCAGGCACAGATTGAGCTTGGTTTTGAGCGATTCCTTGAGGAAAAGAATTATCAGGCAATTGTAACTCACTTTGGTGATCTTGGTGCTTTAAAGCAGCTGCCAGGTCTTGCAATTCAAAGACTTATGGAAAAAGGATATGGCTTTGGTGCAGAGGGTGACTGGAAGGTTGCTGCAATGGTACGCCTGATGAAGATCATGACTTCTGGAATGAAGGATGCAAAGGGAACCTCCATGCTTGAGGATTACACCTACAACCTTGTTCCAGGCAAGGAAGGTATCTTAGAGGCTCATATGCTTGAGATCTGCCCATCTATCGCAGACGGACCGATCAGCATCAAGTGTCAGCCGCTGTCCATGGGCGACAGAGAAGATCCGGCGCGTCTTGTATTTACTTCTAAGGAAGGAACAGGTATTGCAACTTCCTTAGTAGACTTAGGAGATCGCTTCCGCTTGTTAATCAACACAGTTGACTGCAAGAAGGTAGAAAAGCCGATGCCAAAGCTTCCAGTAGCAACAAACTTCTGGACACCACAGCCAGACCTTATTACAGGAGCAGAGGCATGGATCTTAGCAGGTGGTGCTCATCATACAGCATTCACCTACGACCTCACAGCAGAGCAGATGGGCGACTGGGCAGAAGCAATGGGAATCGAGCCTGTCTACATCGACAACGAGACAACCATTCGCAATCTGAAGAAGGATCTTATGCTGGGAAATCTTGTATATAGAAAGTAAATATGATTAAGGGTTCATGGGTCGTAACCTAGCCCGTGAATAAGAAATAGTTTGTGGATAATCCAATATTTACGGCCAAGCCCGAAGGTGAATGGATTTCACGAGACGGACACTTGAAGCAGGTCTTTCAAAATAATGTATAATGAGAAAGAATATAACAGGAACCTGCGAAATTTGGTCCGTTGACGAAACCATTACACCGAAGGGCTTTAGAAATATAGTCCCGTGAATAAGAAAAAATATAGAAAAAGTAGGAGCTGTCAAGAAAAAACACTTGACAGCTCTTCTTTTTTCGTGTATAGTAGCGAAGGTGATGTTTGATGGAAAAGATTGTAGAACGCAATATGCTGTATGATTTCTATGGTGAGCTGCTTACGCCGCATCAGCAGGAAATCTACGAAAGCATTATTTTTCAGGATCTGTCGCTGAGTGAAGTGGCAGAGATCCACGGCATCAGCAGGCAGGGAGTTCATGATCTGGTAAGGCGCTGTGACAAGCTGCTGGAAGGTTATGAAAACAAACTGCATCTGGTAGAGCGCTTTGTGACACTCAAATCTTCTGTAAGCGAATTAAGAGAACTTACAAAAGCATATGAGAAGAGCAAAGACGATAAGCTGTTTGGACAGATTGACAGGCTTTGCCAGACAATACTCGAAGAGCTGTAACTGTAACGTTAAAGGAAGAAAGGAGCTGAAAAAGTGGCAATTGAGCGCTTATCTGAAAAGCTTCAGAACGTATTTAAAAATCTGCGCGGCAAGGGCCGTCTGACAGAAGTGGATGTAAAGGCTGCTTTGAAGGAAGTAAAGATCGCGCTCCTCGAGGCGGACGTTAACTTCAAGGTAGTAAAAAACTTCGTAAAGTCAGTCCAAGAACGCGCAATCGGACAGGATGTTATGAATGGTTTAAATCCTGGACAGATGGTAATAAAGATTGTAAACGAAGAGCTTGTTTCCCTGATGGGATCTGAGACAACAGAGATTGCACTGATGCCTGGAAATCAGGTGACAGTAATCATGATGATTGGTCTTCAGGGTGCTGGTAAGACAACTACCGCAGCAAAGATTGCAGGAAAACTGAAGATGAAAGGCAGACAGCCACTTTTGGTTGCTTGTGATATTTATCGTCCGGCGGCAATCAAGCAGTTGGAAGTTAACGGTGATAAACAGGCTGTTGAGGTGTTCTAGATGGGAACAAATCACAGTCCGGTGGAGATTGCAAAGGCAGCAATCGGGCATGCAAAGAATAACGGACAAAACGTGGTCATCCTTGAGACCGCAGGCCGTCTGCAGATTGATGAATCCATGATGCAGGAGCTTGTAGATGTGAAAGAGGCAGCTGGCGTTACGCAGACGTTGCTCGTCGTAGATGCGATGACTGGACAGGAAGCAGTTAACGTGGCAACTACCTTCAATGACCGTATCGGCGTAGACGGAGTAATCCTGACAAAGCTTGATGGCGACACCAGAGGTGGTGCAGCGCTTTCTATTCGTCAGGTGACGGGAAAGCCGATTCTTTATATTGGTATGGGCGAAAAGCTTTCCGATTTGGAACAGTTTTATCCAGATCGCATGGCATCACGTATCCTTGGTATGGGAGATGTCATGAGCCTTATTGAAAAGGTTGAGGCACAGGTCGATGCTGAGAAAGCAAAGGAGATGGAGCAAAAGCTTCGCAAAGCATCCTTTGATTTAAACGACTATCTGGATCAGATGGAACAGATGAAAAGTATGGGTGGTCTTAGCAAGATCATGGAGATGCTTCCGGGCATGGGCATGAATTTAAATGCAAAAAATATGCCGGACATGGATGAGAGTGAGAAGCAGATGGAAAAAATCCAGGCAATCATTCGTTCCATGACTATGAAGGAGCGAACCAATCCAGATATCATCAATGCATCCAGAAAAAACCGCATTGCAAAAGGTGCAGGAGTCGATGTTGTAGAGGTCAATAGACTGTTAAAGCAGTTTGACCAGAGCCGCAAGCTCATGAAGCAGATGCCCGGCATGATGGGCAAGCAGGCAAAAAAAGGAAGATTTAAACTGCCTTTTTAATAAATAATTAATTTTAAATAATTGGAGGAATTTTACAATGGTAAAGATTAGATTAAAGAGAATGGGACAGAAGAAGGCTCCTTTCTACAGAGTAGTAGTTGCAGATCAGAGATCTCCAAGAGACGGAAGATTCATCGCAGAGATCGGTTACTATGATCCAACTAAGGAACCAAGCGTAATCAAGTTTGACGAAGAGGCTGCTAAGCAGTGGCTTGCAAATGGTGCTCAGCCGACAGATACAGTTGCAAAGTTATTAAAGGTTGCTGGTATTGAGAAATAATTAAGAGTGCCGAATCCTTTTATCAAATGTTGCGGGCGCAGCAGAATGAGAGAGATGTATGAAGGGACTATTAGAAGTTATCGCTAAGTCACTTGTTGACAACCCAGATGAAGTTGTGGTTACTGAGAAGGAAACCGAGAAGGGACTTGTGCTTGAGCTGAAGGTAGCGCCTAGTGATATGGGCAAAGTTATCGGTAAGCAGGGCAGGATCGCAAAAGCAATCCGTTCTGTGGTAAAAGCTGCGGCATCAAGAGAAAACAAGCAGGTTAGTGTAGAGATTGAGTAATCAAAAACGTGTACTTCAGAGATGGGGTGCACGTTTTATTTTTAAAATGTATGAGTTATATGAGCTGTAATGATATCATAGGAGAAAATATGGAAGATTTATTGCGTGTAGGTGTGATTTCCTCCGCTCATGGAATTAAGGGAGAAGTTAATGTATTCCCGACAACTGACGAGCCGGAAATGTTTGCACATTGGAAGACACTGCGTCTGGTTGAAAAGAAACAAAGTCGTCTGATTCATGTGCGCGGTGCAAAGTATTTTAAAAACATGGTCATTCTTTCTCTTGAGGAGATTGCAGACCGAAATCAGGCGGAGCTTTTGCGTCAGGCAGAGCTTTATATAACAAGAGATCAGGCAGCCCCGTGTGGTGAAAATGAGAATTTTATTACTGATTTAATTGGACTTCGTGTAGTTGATGAAAATAAAGAAGAGCTTGGTAAGTGCACTGATGTGTTTCAGACGGGCGCAAATGATGTCTATGAGATAGAGCTTTTAGATGGAAGAAAGGTGCTTTTCCCGGCTATTCCTTCCTGCATCTTAGATGTTGATTTGGAAAAAGGCATAATGACAGTTCATGTTATGGCTGGACTAATTGACTAAGCTGTGAATATGAAAAGAAAGAGGTAATTCCATGCATTATTATGTGCTGACGTTGTTTCCAGAGATGATTACAAACGCCTGCGGCGAGAGTATTCTTGGACGCGCATCCCAAAAAGGATTGATTTCAGTGGAGGCCATCAATATACGTGACTATTCCACAAATAAA
>ENA-OQKP01000824-OQKP01000824.1-human-gut-metagenome-genome-assembly--contig:-NODE-824-length-19787-cov-4.207274_pt1 | contig 19787 bp, 10 predicted proteins | sample MGYA00242780_ERZ504802 | MGnify/ENA primary metagenome ERZ504802 (study PRJEB26092, sample SAMD00036406) | human gut metagenome | host: Homo sapiens | study: EMG produced TPA metagenomics assembly of... | reverse complement strand
TCTACAATAACATCAGCGGCTGTAATATCCATAATTACGCCGTAGAAACCGCTTGTTGTTAATACATAATCGCCGATGTCGATTGAATCCATTAACTGCTGCTGGGCCTTCTGCTGTTTCTTCTGTGGCTTAATTGCAAGAAAATACATCATCAGTCCTAATGCAACGACATAAATAACGATAATTCCAATTGAACCCATTTTAATTTGCCTCCTAAAATATACTTTCAAATGTAATGACATACGTGTCCCTGACACATACACTCTATAATAGCGGAATTTATTCTTTCTGTCCACTAAAAAACATTTTGTTTATAATTTTTTACTTTTTGTCATAGGTCTTTAACATTTCCAGACGTTCTTTCTTAAAAGCACTGTATCTTCCTTCTTCAATCGCTCCCCGGATATCCTCCATTAAATGATTGTAGAAGTACAGATTATGCAGTACACAGAAACGCATACCAAGCATTTCTTTTGCCTTTAAAAGATGGCGTACATATGCTCTCGTATAGTTTTTGCAGACCGGACACTGACAGCCTTCTTCAATCGGTCTGTCGTCCTTTTCGTACTGTGCGTTAAAAAGGTTGATTTTACCAAACTTTGTATACACATGCCCGTGTCTTCCGTTTCTGGACGGATATACACAGTCAAAGAAGTCAATCCCTCTGTCTACCGCTTCCAGAATATTTGCCGGTGTACCGACACCCATCAGGTAAGTCGGCTTGTTCTGTGGCAGATATGGAACGGTTTCATCGAGTATGTGGTACATTTCTTCATGGGTTTCACCGACTGCAAGTCCGCCGACTGCATAGCCCGGCAAATCCAGTTCCGAAATACGTTTTGCATGATCAATACGGATATCTGCATAAACTGCGCCCTGATTGATACCAAATAAAAGCTGGTTTGGATTAACGGTATCCGGCAGGGAATTCAAGCGTTGCATTTCTTTTTTACAGCGTGCCAGCCAGCGCGTTGTACGGGCAACAGACTTTTCCACATAATCGCGTTCTGCCTTCGCCGGTGCACATTCATCAAATGCCATGGCAATTGTAGAACCTAAGTTAGACTGAATCTGCATACTTTCTTCCGGACCCATAAAAATCTTTCTGCCATCAATGTGGGACTGGAAAGTTACGCCTTCTTCTTTAATCTTTCTAAGCCCTGCAAGGGAGAACACCTGAAATCCACCCGAATCGGTCAGAATCGGTCTGTCCCAGTTCATAAACTTATGCAGACCGCCCATCTCCTTAATCAGTTTGTCCCCGGTACGTACATGCAGATGATATGTGTTTGACAATTCCACCTGTGTTCCGATTTCCTTTAAATCCATGGTCGATACGGCACCCTTAATGGCTGCTACTGTTCCGACATTCATAAATACAGGTGTCTGGATTGTTCCATGCACGGTCTGTAATTCACCGCGTTTTGCACGCCCGTCTGTTTTTAATAAACGATACATCTCTTTCCTCTTTCTTACTTGCTTCTATTATAAAAGGCACAGATTCCATCCAATCTTGCCGTCATATTTTCAAAAATCAGATCCACGAGTGTCAGCGCCGTCATTGCTTCCACAACGACTACGGCACGCGGCACAATCATCGGGTCATGTCTGCCCTTAATGGAAATTTCAATATTTTCACCATCTTTATTGACCGTATCCTGCACTGCCGAAATAGACGGTGTCGGTTTAACCGCCGCACGGAATACAATGTTGCTGCCATCACTCATGCCGCCTAAAACGCCGCCTGCATGGTTGGTTTTTTTTGTAAGTTTTCCGTCCTTCATGACAAAGCTGTCATTATTTTCGCTGCCGGTCATCTTTGCCGCTTCAAAGCCACTTCCGATTTCAAAGCCTTTAACCGCACCGATTGAAAGCATTGCTTTTCCAAGAGAAGCGTCCAGCTTGTCAAATACGGGTTCACCGATTCCCGGCATCATACCCTCAACCACACACTCAATGATACCGCCGATTGAATCGCCCTCCTGTATCTTTTGCGTGGCATACGCTTCAACCTTTGCTGCCGCTTCCTTATCCGGCATTGTAAATGCATTTTCGCGTGCTGCCTGCAGATCAAACTTTTCATAGTCAATCGCAATTCCGCCGATTTCCTTTGCGTAAGCGTGCAGGGTAATCCCAAGGCTTTCCAAAATCTTTAACGCAATCGCACCCGCTGCGACCCTGCCAATCGTTTCTCTTGCGGAACTTCTTCCGCCGCCGCGGTAATCCCTGAATCCGTATTTTGCATCAAATGTATAATCGGCATGTCCCGGTCTGTAGTATCCTGCAATCTCCGAATAATCGCCTGAGCGCTGATTGGTATTAAATACTACCATGGATATCGGTGTTCCTGTCGTTTTCCCTTCAAAAACGCCCGACAGAATCTTTACTTTATCAGCTTCTTTGCGGGGTGTCGTAAATTTAGACTGTCCCGGTTTTCTTCGATCAAGAAGTTTCTGGATATCTTCCTCACAAAGCTCTAAACCCGCCGGGCAGCCGTCCACTACAACGCCTAACGCTTCTCCATGGGATTCGCCCCATGTCATAATCTTAAATCTGTTTCCATATGTAGAACCAGCCATTTTCTCTCCATTCCGCCACACAATGCGGCATTTCCACTTTCTATCTGACACTTCATCATACCATATACAAGGTTATGTTTTCAACTGTCTGTTTTGTCCCGGTTCTGCATTTTTATAGATTTTTAGAAAGTGCAGGAATGTCCTAGCTGTTTAATGCCCGCTGCAGCTCTTCCTGCAAATCACGGATAACTGCGGCAGAATCCGCCGTAATCTTTTCCGGCGGCACTTTATATAAAGTACGTTTCAGCTTACCGAGGATTTCTTTAACCGCCTTTTTCTTACTGCGTTCCCACTCTTTTTTATGGCTGTCCAATTCTGCCTGCGCCTGTCCTGCAAACTGCACTGCCTCCTGACGTACCGCAAGCAGCTGTGTCTTTGCTTCATCCTGTCTTCCGTACATCTGGGCTTCCCATTTTGCGCGCTCAATCTCCTCCTCGGACAAATTGGAGCTGGACGTAATCGTAATGGACTGTTCATGACCCGTGCCTAAATCCTTTGCCGATACATTGACAATGCCGTTGGCATCAATATCAAAGGTCACTTCAATCTGCGGTGTACCCGCCATCGCCCGCTTAATACCCGAAAGGCGGAAATTCCCCAGCAGTTTATTATCCCTTGTAAATTTTCTCTCACCTTGAAACACTTTGATATCTACACTTGTCTGAAAATTGCCCGCAGTCGTAAATATCTGGCTGTGTCTTGTAGGAATCGTTGTATTGCGCTCAATCAGACGGCTTGACACACCGCCTACCGTTTCAATTGAAAGCGACAGCGGCGTTACATCCATTAAAATCATCTCAGAAGCCGCAGAACCCGCCATAAGCTGTCCGCCCAGCTTTCCTGCCTGGACTGCCGCACCGATTGCCACACATTCGTCCGGATTAACATTTCTTGAAGGCTCTTTGCCCATCAAGGTCCGCACTTTATCCTGCACTGCCGGGATTCTTGTTGAACCGCCTACCAGCAATACCATATCAATCTGTGACTTTGTAAGCCCTGCATCGTGGATTGCATTTTCAACCGGAATCACCGTCCGCTCAATCAAATCTTTGGTCAGTTCTTCAAATTTACTGCGGGAAAGCTGGATATCCATATGATGTGGTCCGTCTTTTGCCATCGCAAGAAACGGCAGGTTAATATTCGTTGTCATACAGGATGACAGCTCCTTTTTCGCTTTTTCCGCTTCTTCTTTTAACCGCTGAAGCGCTGCCGTATCCTTAGACAGGTTAATTCCCTCCGTCTTTTTAAACTGCTCCACAAGATACTGCACAATGCGCTCATCAAAATCATCACCGCCCAGATGATTGTCACCGGACGTTGCAAGTACTTCAATCACATGGTCGCCGATTTCAATAATGGACACATCGAATGTACCGCCGCCCAGATCATAGACAAGAATTTTCTGTGCCTGTCCGTTGTCAAGACCATATGCCAATGCTGCAGAAGTCGGCTCATTGATGATACGCAGTACATTTAACCCAGCAATCCGTCCCGCATCTTTAGTCGCCTGCCGCTGTGCATCGTTAAAATACGCCGGTACGGTAATCACGGCATCTGTGACCGTATCCCCCAGAAAATCTTCTGCGTCTTTTTTCAGCTTCATTAAAATAAAAGCAGATATTTCCTGCGGCGAGTATGCTTTTCCGTCAATCTTTTTTCTGTAATCCGATCCCATATGACGTTTAATGGAAAAAATTGTCCGCTCTGCATTGACAGCCGCCTGCCTTCTTGCCGGATCTCCCACAAGCATCGTCTTGTCTTTTGCAAAAGCCACAACAGACGGTGTTGTCCGGTATCCTTCCTTATTGGCAATCACTGTCGGCACATCGCCCTCCAGCACTGCAACGCAGCTATTTGTTGTCCCTAAGTCAATTCCAATTACTCTACTCATGACCATCCACTTTCCAATCTTCGTTCTAGCACATAATCCGTAAAAATCATCGTTTGGGGACTTTTAACCCCAATACCACATATATATAATCATACCATAAATCTGCCGGGATAATTATTAATTTAGCGGAAAAAAATAAAAAAAATTATAAAACCGGGATTATCGTAAAACAGCGGTCAATACTCTTTGTGCATTTTTGTAAAATATTTTCTCCAGTTCATCCTCCGAAAGCCCTGTCTGATGAAGTGTTTCATACAGCATGACCATTTTGGCAGGACTGTCAATTTCCATCCGGCTCTCCACCCCGTCAAAATCCGAACCGATTGCCAGCACCTCACTACCTGCAATTTTGCGGATATGCAGAATGTGTGTAACCATATCGCAGATACGGCTTTCACCGTCCGGCGGCTGTGTATCCGAAAGAAAATGCGATGCAAAATTCAAGCCCATAACGCCGCCCGCTTCCGAAAGCTTCCTTATATACATATCAGGCAGATTGCGTGGGTGCGCCGTTATGGCGCGTGCATTGGAATGGGATGCTACAAACGGCATGCCTGTCTTTTTTGCAAACTCCGCCACATTTAAAAATCCGCCGTCCGATAAATGCGATACATCAATTACCATGCCGAGCCGGTTCATTTCTTCAAGCACTTCAAATCCAAACGGTTTTAAGCCCTTCTGCATGATATCCCGGTCTGTGCTGTTTGGGTATCCGATTTCATTTTCATGATTCCATGTCAGGGTTACAAGGCGTACACCGTCTTCATACGCACGGTATAATTTCTGCATTTCTCCGCCCATAACGCCGCCATCCTCAATCGTAAGCAGTATACCCGTGCCTAAATCCTGCATTTTATCGTTCTGCCGGATATCCGGTATATCCCGCCGGGTCAGAACCCTGTACAGTTCTTTTGGGTTGGCATTTAATTCGCGTTTATAAACGGAAACTACACGGTCATACTCTGTCTGTATGGCTTCTTTTCTGTCCACTCCCGTATACGTCCCTGTCGGAATAAAAATGGATGCACACTGAATCACACACCCGCCCTTTTTCAAGGATTTTAAATCTACATTTTTATGATTCCGGACTAGCGTTTCCCCTTCTTTTAACTCTGTGAGCGTATCACAGTGCAGGTCAATATATTTCATAACATTCTCCTATTCTGTAGGCATTTTAATGCCGGAGGAATCGCGGACTGAATTTATTCAGTTCTGCGATAAATTCAGAATTGTGACGCCTGTGGCACAATTCTGTTATGCGAAAATCTTTAATTTATGGATTTTCGCATTTCTCCTTTTCCAATATAAAAATCAATTTTACATCATATTATCAGACGAAAGAGAATATTACAAATGCGTATTGCTGAAATACCGTCACTACATTTATAAAGTAAAAATGCGTCACGGAAACATAAACTTTTCCGTGACGCTTATTTTCTGCCCTTTGCTGTGCCGGCATCCTCGTTGGGAGCTTTCGCCCCAACTTCATTTCTATTTACTTAACTGAAAATATTAAAATATACTTCTCCCGGTATTACATTGTTCTTACACTGTGTTGTAATACTGCTTACCGTTGCATTGACTGTGCTTCTAATCTGTGCCTGCTTTGAGGAAGACGGTATGGAAGCCGTATATCCGCTTGGCAGCTTGTTAGAAGATGCTCCTGAGAAGCTGAGGATATTGCTGAATTTCTTGAGTGTAAACGGCGGCATATAATAATTGTAGCCGTTGTCATAAGAAATGCAGTTGCTTAAATATGCCGTGCAGGAGCTGTTATTGTTATCAAAGCCTTTACTGCTGTGTCCAAAGGCTAAACAGTTGGTTACGGTTCTTACACAGCTGCTTGTAGTATTCACTGAACCGAACTTAAATCCGTTTGGATTGCCGTCATATTTGCTTTTCCAGTTTGCAATGCTTAAAGTTCCCTGTGTGGTACTGATAAAGCTGCCGCCTGGCAGAGAGAACTTTCCTTTTTTGTAATTGCTTGCAAAAGAAGAATCCTTCTTGCTGATTAATTCTACTAAAAGTAAATCCGTATCCAGCGCATTTCCGTTATTATAATCGTATTCCCCGGTAAAAATGGTCGGGTCACCGTTGTTCCAGCATGCACAGTTGGTATATGTCAGGTTGTAGGTTAAGCTGTCCTTATCGTAAGAATCCCAACCGTCATCTGAATTTTCCCATGAATAACAGCCGTAGAATACATTTCCCTTGCCTGCGCCAAGCTTCGGCGCAAAGCCGTCTGCGTTGCCACCGAGTGTATAGACATCACAATTTCTGTAGCTGTATACAAAACGCATGGTATTGCTATATGCACCACCTGTAATCTGCACCCCGGCATCATTGTTGTAACGCACGATGCAGTTTTCAATCGTATTGTTGCCTGCGCTGCTTCCCTTAATCTGGATGCCGTTATCCGGTGCTTTCTGGATAATCAGGTTCTTGATTGTATATTTGCTTCCCGAAATGCGGATGCCGACTTCTGAATCCGTTGTTGCTTTTCCGATATAAGCTGAACGGAATGCTGAAAAGTCTAACACCGGATAGGTACCGTCACTGTTTTTTACACCGATAATAGATACATTGGCATTAGAAGCTTTTAATGCAAGCTGTGCCGTACAGCTGATACTGCTGCCCTTCACATAGACAATGCCGCCGCCCGCTTTTTCAGCCTTTGTCACAGCCGCCGTCAGTTCTGAAAATGAAGTAACGACTGTTCCGTTGCTGGTATCAGTTGTGGAACTGCCGGAAGATGAACTTCCAGAACCGGATGAAGCAGAACTGTCCACCTGAATCTTGTAAATGTTAATACCGCTGTTTGAGGAATACAGGTACACGTATCCTGATGAACCGGAATAATTATATGAAACCGTTGCAGCCGTTGTGCCTGCATTCATCGTGCCAAGCTTATTTCCCGAACCGTCTGCCACAACGAGTGTTATTGCCGCACTGCCGGAACTCATACAGGTTACTTTAATGGTGTCTGTTCCCGATACCGGTACTTTGACTGCACGATAGCTTGTCGAACCGCTGCCGCCCAATGCCAGTGCATATGTATATGCTGTTCCATCCACTGTCTGACTGTTTGCAATCACAGACATGGTCTTTGACGATGTTGCAATCAGTGACAGGTTATCCACTGTTACCGTAGAGGAAATTGTCCCCAGATTTTTAAAACCGGTATTTTTAAAATTCCATGATGTAGAAGCAGATGCTTTTGCCGTCATAGGACTGCCTGCAAGCACCATTGCCAGCATACAGACAATACTCATGCCCCATGCCAATACTTTTTTTAAACCCTTTTTCGCTTTCACCTTGTGAAACCTCCTTGTTTTTGCCTGTTTGTTTTTGCGAAACAAAAATCTCATGTGAGAAATGATTTTCCTCTTTATTTTTGCTTTGCCGGCACAATGCAGTCATTGTATTTTTTTACAAACCAAAAGTCAACGGCAATTTTTACAAATATATTTGTGCATTTTGTACATATTTTCTACATACAAAAAGTATTTTCATGCACTTTCTACAATTGATTGTTTTTTGCATTTTTTATTACCTTTAGCGTTTCCAGATACTGCCGTGTTTTACAAAGTTAAAGCTATTTATTTTTGAAAAAGTTTTTTAATGCTATACAATTTTCACAAAATTGCACAGAAAATAATCAAGCCCGCTTTGCGAGCTTAATCTCTTCCCTGTACACACCTATTTTTCATTTCCATGTGGCAGACGGACTCTTAAAAGCTTGCGTTTCAGCATTTTTTTATCAAACGGAATCAGCGGATAAATATAGCTGCATCCCGTCATGGTACGGTTAAAAGCTATCGTTGCCGCTATTAAAAGGATTCCCGCAATATATCCTGCCAGGTTGAATGCCGCCGTCAGACACAGCAGAATAATCCGCATAAATTTCATTGCATATCCCATTTCAAAGCTTGCCTGCGAATACGTGCCTACCGAAACCACTGCCATATACAGCATGGATTCTGCATTAAACCACCCGGAGCTGACTGCATACTCACCTACCACAATACCGGCAACAACGCTGAGCGGTGTTGAAAGCAGGGTCGGCGTATTAACAGCTGCCAACTTTAATCCGTCAATGGAGAGTTCCAGCAGTAACAGCTGGAAAAACACCGGTACGGTAATCTCATCAGACACTGTAATAAACATCATCCACTCCGGCAGCCACTGCGGATTGTCAATCAGTAACAGCCATGTCGGGGTCAGAAGCATTGTAACCAGTGTCAGCAGAAATCTTGAAATTCTTAAATACGTTCCGATGACCGGTGCAAAATTATAATCGTCTGCCTCTTCAATAATGTCAAAAATCGAAGTCGGCACAATCATGACCGCCGGTGAATTGTCTACCATAATCACAATATTTCCGTCCAAAACCGCAGCAGCGGCGGTGTCCGGACGTTCTGAATATTTAAATTTCGGAAACGGATTAATCCATTTATGCTCATATAAACACTCTGCAAGACTTTCTATATTCATCGTCAATGCTTCTACACGTATTGCCTGAATCCGCCTTTTTATGCTGTCTAACAGCTTTTTGTCGACTTTATCTTCCATATAGCAGACAGCAACGTCGGAACGCGAGCGTGTGCCTACCCCCATCAGCTCCAGACTTAATTGGGGATCGCGGATTCTTCTGCGCAGAAGTGCCGCGTTTAAAACAAGTGTTTCCACAAAACCGTCCCTTGAACCACGAAGTACTTTATCCTTCCACGGCTCTGTCACACTACGCATCGGATACGTCCGGCAGTCTAAGGACAGGCACTCTGAAAAGCCGTCAATAAAGCAGACTGTTACTCCCGAAAAAAATGCCGTCAGTGCATCACTCTGCTTAGTAATTTTATTGACTTCTGTATAGGGCATGCCTTTTTCAAGAAAGGAATCCACATCCGATAAATCTTCCGGTTTGAGTGAATAAAAAAACTGCATCAGTGTTTCTATCATATCTTCCCGCACAAATCCATCTATAAAAAAGAATCCTGCCTTTTTTCCACCGATTATAATTTCTCTCGTTAAAATATCAAAATTCTCCTCAATGCGGATTTGTTTTTTCATACTGCGGATATTTTCATCCGCACTGGTTGAAAATTCTGTCCTGATATTATCTGTATTTATTGTCTGCATCGAAATAAATCCTCATTTCATTTCTGCGCTGGTTGCGCTTTTTATCCATAGGATATCCGCCGTCCGTGACATCATACATCTTTTAAAAAAAAATAACAGAAATCCTATCCGTACGCGGTATATGATTTCTGTTATTTTTATTTTTTTAAATTATTGTTTTAAAGTCACTCTTAATACTCTTAAAGTTCTTCATCGGACTTTTTCTTTCGCTTACTGCCTGCAAATCCTGCCAGCATTGCTGAAACTGCCGCACCGAAAAGATACCATACGGAATGTGTTTTATCTGCTGTCTGCACACTTTCCTGCTGATTTTCTGCTGCATTTTCGGACGGATTATCAGTACCATTCTGACTGCCATCAGCTTCTCCCGTAGCTCCCGGCTGATTATTGTCCGGCTCTGAAGGAGTCGGGGTCGGTGTTGGCTCCGGCGTTGGTGTTGGCTCTGGGGTCGGTGTTGGTGTCGGTGTTGGTGCTGGTGTCGGTTCCGGCGTTGGCGTTGGGTCTGGCGTTGGCTCTGGGTCTGGTGTTGGCTCCGGCGCCGGGGTCATTGTTTCCAGATTTGCCACAGCTTCTATCAGCCTGTGTGCCAATACGCTGACTTCTTCCTGTGTTGCCGTTGTCCTGTCAAGTGCCTTTGCCGCATTTAATGCGGATTCAACTGTGCTGAAATCCTTGTAATCGGCGCTGTTTAAGCCCTCAGCATTCTGAATTGCCCTATCCAGTTCCGAAAAATCTACCGATACTGCTCCGCTTTCTGTGTAATCTGCGGAGGCTGCCGCATATGCCGCTACTGCATCCCAGCCTTCTGCAAATGCCATACCTTCGCCTGCTTCCCTTGCAAAGACACCGTTGACTGTCAATGATTCTCCTTCTGCTTTGGCAAGCTGTCGTCTGTCGGTATTAACCGCAAAGCCCGGTCCGTAGGACTGATATTCATAAAAACGTGCTGCACTGTGGGTATTGCCGCTCATATTATCATAGCCTTTTGTCTTAATATGACTGTCCATAAAGCATTTTACATACGTTACACAGGCATTTGACCGCCACGGTCTGCCCAGTGCCACACTATTTTCTGCCACCGAATCTGATTTTTTAAGCAGTCTGCTGTTTATGAATACATAGCCTGTTGTTTTTGTACTTTCAGTACTTGCCGCCGTTACATAGCCTGCCGCATTGGCGACAATATCGCAGTCGTCAAATACTGCCTGTGCACTGCCGAAAATCCAGTCTACATTTCCTTCAATATAACAATTCTTAAAATACTGGCGTCCGCCGCCGTCTGCCTGTAAGGTATCCTGCCATCCGGTCAGCCGTACATTGTTAAAAATAAGCTGATCTGCTCTTGTAAGCATTGCAACTGCCTGCTTGCCTTCAATCGTTTCATTCGGATAATCAAAGGTATTCGCAACCGTCAGATTTTCCATATATGTATGGTGTGCCGCTGCTTCAATCGAAACCGATGCACTGCCTGAGGTTCCGTATGCTGCCCCCGTTACCGGGTCTGTTTTTCCCGACGCCGCATCATAACACAGCACGGTCTTTTCGCTATCCTCGCCAATTAAAGTGATATACGGCGATGTAATGCTTAATTTTTCGTAATACGTACCGTTCTTTACAAAAATAACTTTCTGTTCCTGATTGTCTGCCGGCACTGCTGCCAGTGCTTCCGCTACTGTTGTATACACCGGTACAGACTCACTGTCAAGCGTTCTGATACCGGAAGCATCTACAACCATATCGTATGATGAAAGTTTAACAAAGTTAAAATTACGGTATGTCTTTATGCCCTGTGTATTTTCAAAGACAACTTTTACTGCATTTCTTCCGTCCTGTAACGGAATCGTTATATCCACCGCTTCTCCTGCTGCCGTTTCTTTTTCAGACAGCAGCCGATCTCCTGCATACACCGATACTTTTCCGGCTTCATCATAGGCAAACTTTAAAGCAGCTTCATTTCCCGTTACCGTATCATTAGACTTTTCAAGCACCGTCATCTGTGCCGCCTGCGAACCGAACATGTATTCGCCTGTGTGCCCTGCCGTTGCCATAATGGATACCGGCGCTGACGGGTTACTTTCGTTATCCTGTCCGACTGCCACTACCGTATAAAAATACGGGACTTCATTTTCCACAGTGGTATCCGTAAATGTCGTGCTTTCTGATGTTCCAATCTCTGTATAGCCTTCTGCACGCTGTGTTGAACGGTAAATTCTGTAGCTGACAGCTTCCGGCACAGCAGACCATGTAACCGTATTTGCTGCATTTCCGGATTCTGCACCAATAGACGGTGCTGTCATCGGCAGTACAAAATGTACAGACGAAGTTTCCATAGAATTGCTTTCCTGTCCGCCGCAGACACCTGTAATTCTGAACTGATAGTCACCTGAATTTTCCGGTACATAGCTGTAAGAAGTTTCAGCGGTGGTATCCAGCTCCTTATAAGTTACGCCGTTATCCTGTGATACCTCTACGCGGTACTTTCCGTCTAACTGCGCACCCTCGCCGCTCCATGATACCGTAATGGAAGAACGGTCCTCTGAAATTACCGGCGTATTTACTCCTGTAACAGCCGGTGCTGTTCCGGCATCTTTATAATAATCCTTCTGATTATATAAAATGTTGCCCTCAGCATCCTTTGCCACCCAGTTGGTAATTTCCACATCGGCGCCAACCAGTGCCAGTCCGTATGATACGGCATCTTCTGCTGTCAGTGTCATATCCTTCCACTTGAATTCCTTTTTATCTGAATACGTCTTATTGCCGTTAGCATCGACAAGCAGCGGCTTACCAAGACTTTCAAATTCGGCAAGATAGCCGTTTTCGGTTCTTGTAAAGGTTACGTTATATTTATTATCTGCTGCCACCTCATACTTTGGTGAACCGTTTCCGGCTTTTCCAGTGCCTTTCATCCAATAGCCCGAAAGTGCATCGGTTCCAACCGATGAATCATAGCCCCTGAATCCCAATGAAGCAAACGCATATTTACCCGAAGTCTGGAATGCACCGACAAAAACACCCGTCCTTTTTGCATTCTGACCCGTAATCGAATAATCCTTAATTTTAAGAGTCATGGACATAGATGCAAATGCATCATTTTCCGGCAGTAAAATGTAACTTGTATTGACTCCTGCATCACCTGTACTCTGTGTAATATATCCGCTTTCTGCAGACTGTTCTGCTTTCATTACAGAACCCGCCCCGGTAACAGTTAGCAAATCTGAACCGGATACCTGCGGCTTATATCCGCTTTCCTCCTGACCTGAATTATCCCTATTCTGGTCATACAGTACATTTCCTGACATATCGGAAAGCACCATATCCGTCACTGTGACGTCCGCACTGTAAACTGCCAGTCCGAACTGTGCCATAATATCCGGTGTTAGCACAGAATCCGAAGCCTTAAAAGTCTTTTCATTGACAGCCGCGCTGCCTTCCTCCTGAAATGTGGCATAATAGGTATTGTCTGCTTTCTTTTCAATGCTTACTGTATAAACAGCCCCTTCTGTCCATGCCTGCTTCGGACTTCCGTTTCCAGCCTTGCCGGAAGCTTTCAGCCAGTACGGTGATACGGCATTTACATCACCTGTACCTCTGAATCCGATTGAATTATAAAGGTAATCTCCGTCCGGCTGGAAAGCACCGGCATACACGCCGGAATATTTTCCATTGCTAAATGAATTGACCTTTAATTTCAGTGTCATTTTTGCAGCTTCTTTCGACTGTGGGAATAAAATGTAGGAAACATTTTTTCCTGCCGTTCCCTTATTTCCAACCATACTTGCAGATTCTGCGGTTTGGCTGATTGTCATACTGCCTGCATCCTGTGTCACGGTTACATCTTCCGTATCGCCGTAGGTCTGCAATGTATAATCAATTTTAACATCTTCTTCTGCCTGTGCTGAAATTGTAAGCTTTACACCGGATGTCAGCCTGTCTGCCTTTACAACAATATCTCCGGTTTTGGCATCATAGGTATAATCCTGCTTTGCGAGAACATTTTCTCCTGCTTTAATTTCAATTGCATCCGGAAGATGATATCCGCTGTCTGCCGTAAGCTGCGTTGTAAAATCTGTACCGACTGCCGCATAATCCGCACCGCTTGTTGTAATGTGTTCAAGGTTATAGTCAACATCTGTAAATTCTTCATGAATCGCAATATTTGAAAACTTTGCCGTGCTTAAATTTTCAAGGCTGTTTGCCGCTTTATTCGCATCTACGGCAAATCCCACATAAATGTCTTGTGCCATTTCAATAGTCTTTGAACCGACCTTTGTCCACGTTACACCGTCATCAGATGCATATCCTGTAAAGGTATCGCCGCGTCTTATCAACTTAAACCATGTTCCGTTAAAGTCTGCACCGCTCTTAAAATGCAAATCCCTTACCAGTGGTATTCCCGCTTTTTCTGCACTTGCAGGCGAATCAATCGTTTCAGAAATATCCGAAATTTTACCGTTTGTTTCAAGTCTGCTTGCAAGATAGGTTGACCATGTGGTTTCATTGCTGATTTTAACCATTGACATACCGAGTGCCGCCGTCTTTGAACCACTCTCTAAGCTTTCACGGAACATCACACCGGTAAATACATGGTTGTCAACGGTTGTTGCTGAATCCAGTTTTGTAATAATTTCTGCATCACCTTTGACAAGCTGATACGTATACTGAAAATCATCGGTTGTGGCATCTGCATAGGTACTGCCGGATACGCAGCCTTCTGATGCGCCTAATTTTCCGGCACCTTTCACTGTCATCACACCATTTTCCAAACTTGCATTTCCCGCTACACCCGGATTGCCAATATCAGTGCTTGTCCACTCGCCTGTGCCAGCTGTGCTGTTAATATGCAGCTTTGATACAGATGACTGGGTCTGATTGCCATCATTATCATAGGCTCTAGCGGTGATATTGTACGTGCCGTCTGTCAACCCCGTATAATCAAAGGTAAATGGTGCGGTATCTGCTGTTCCGACAAGCTGTATACCATTGTAAAATTCTACCTTTGCAATGCTTCCCCCATTGTTTGCCTTTACATCAGCTGTCACTGTTACTGTCTGTCCTTCATCATACTGTGCATTATCCTGTAAATCAAGGGTAATATCCGGATTTGGTGCCGTATAACCGGACTGCTCTACATTTTCAACAAGTCCGTTAAAATATTCTTCTACGTAGGCATATCCGGTTGCCGAATTGATTTTCTTGGAATCACTTGCATCATTCGGATTTAAGCCATGTGCCGTTTCCCATGTATCCGGAATTCCGTCCATATCTGTATCAAATGAAGCAGCCCGTACAGATTCTTTTGCCGGATAGCCGCCGACCTCATCTTCTGTATTCACATATCTTCCCGAATCTGTCCGCGTTTCGGCTACAACTCTCGCATCAATGGCATCACGGTACGGATAGGTCGCACCCGACTGCGCAAGCACCGGTTCATAACAATCCGTAGCACTTGTCACGGTGGCACTGTCAAATCCTTCTGCCGTATACGGTGTTTCTGAAACTACAGTTTTATTGGCTCCTTCTGTCACGCCTGACATTTTTGAACCTTTTGCATTGTCAGCGGTAATTTCAGCATTGCCGTCCATGTAGTTGCCGTTTACATAAAATCCGCCCGGTTTTGTGGCTTCACCCATATCAATGACCTGATACCGAACCTGTTCTCTCGTTCCCTGTCCCGGTTTTAAGAAATTGTTGATAAAATTGGTATACGCATAACCACCACCATAGCAGGTGTTATATCCCCAGTTATAAAGAACATTATTGCTTAACTGCAGTGTTGCCGTACTGCCTCCATCCTTTGTCGGATCGCCCATGCATCCGCCGCCGATTCTTGGATTTCTCGATGTATGATTCGCAATCAGGTTATTCTGAAACAATACATTGTCGCCACCAAAAATACCGCCATATCCGTGACGGCCTTTGGAATGTCCTGAAACAGTCAGACTTTCCGATACGATACACCACTGTACTGTTCCGTCCTGTCCGCGGTAAGTTGAAACTGTTTCATCGGTATTCCAGCTAAACGAACAGTGATCGATCATAAAAGTCTTATTATCCCTGCCCCAGAGTGCATCCATGGAATCTCCGCCGGTATGTACATTTGCCGCACCCGGACGGAAACGCATATAACGGATAATCAGATTTTCAGAATTGCTGATATTTGTATCCCAGCCGGACAGGGTAATACCATCCCCCGGTGCTGTCTGTCCTGCTACGGTAATATTTTTTCTTTCTTTAAAGGTCAGTGTCTGCTTTAATTCTATCGTACCACCCACATTAAATACAATCATCGTTCCGCCTTTATCTTTGGCAAATTCTTCGATGCCATAACGCAAAGACCCTTCTACCGGTGTTTCACCTTTTCCGTAATCCTCCAGTGTTGTAACGACATACACATCATATCCTCGTCCGCCGGTTGCAAATCTTCCACCGCCTTCTGCGCCTGCAAATGCAAGCAGGGTGTTATTTTCCGCCCCATATGCAAATGTTCCCGCCGGCAGGGATATGCCTGATGTTGCCATCAGTCCTGCCAGTGCAAATGCCGTTGCCCTTTTTACGTGATGTCTGTTCGCCCTTCTCCGCTGTGCGCGGTTTTGTATCTTCTGATTCATTACTAACCCTCCAAATAAATATTTTCCATGATATCAGGGTCAAAAGGTCTAAACCGAATGAGCTTGCTCATAGGTGGGTGCTTTTCTCCCCAACATCTTCCCATATATGTATCATAATCTTTCACCCCGGCATTTCAAAGATACAATCCATTTTTGTGCAAAATGTATCTTTTGCAATTATTTTTTGTAAAAGTTTTTTGCAAAATATCTTGTTTTTAGTTTTATTTTTCGTTATGATAGACGTGCAGGGTACAATTTTTTATTGTATAAAATGTATCCTGTATGGGAAATCTATCAGGCATCGCTTGATATTGGCATTATTGTGCTGCAGATATCGCAAAATATTCCTGATAGCAGATGAGAAATCGCCTGCGCGAATTTTTCATCGCTTTTTTGCAACAAGTTGCTCAGAAACGGAGATTGATATGAATGAACAATTATTAATACAAGGCGTTTTACATGAAGCATTTACACGGACAAGTTATGCACCGGAAGCGGAAGCCGCGGATTTTCTGCGCCGCCGTTTTCCCTATCCGAATTTCTGCATCACTGCATTTTCACTGTCCGGCACACGGCTGGCGGATTCCTACCGGCACCAGTTGATATCCATGATTCCAAAATACACTGCGGGACTGACAAAATTTCCGACCTTTGCCTACCGCACGGAAAATCATGAATTTTTACTGCTTTTTAATTATCCGGAGGAATCCGAGCCGCAGGAGTATATCCGGCAGTCTTATGAATATTTTAAACAGCGGCACAACTGCACGGTGTTTTGGGGTATCAGCCGTCCCTGTGTCGGTCTGTCTGAATTTATTTTTGCCAAAAAAGAGGCACTGACTGCGCTTTCATTTTCACTGACGGACAGCCATGACGATATTACCGTCTATTCCGACCAAATGTTTATTCCGGCAGAAAATTCATACGGCTGTTTCTATCCGCAGACTGCGGCAGATTTACTGATAAAGGGCATGAAAAACCACGATACGGATTTGATTCATTTTATCCTGACGGTGCTTGAAGATGAAAATACACGGTTACGCCCTTTTTCGTCTGAACAGATGATTGCTGGGCAAATGCTTGCCCTTCATAATGCCGTAACCGCCACTTTTTTCGGTCTGAATCCGGTGAAGTACGGCTTTTCAGAACAGTTGTTTGCTTTCCAGCAGGAAATTATCGGCTGTCAGGGAAATTTTGAACATTATTTTTCACACCTGCATGACCTATGTCTTTCGGTCAGTGCTTCACTTGCCGGACAACGGATGAGCAAAAAGAAAGAGCTTGTTCAGGAAACCGCTGATTTTATCCTGCAAAATTATGCCGATGCCAACTTAAATCTTTCCGGCACGGCACAGCATTTTCAAGTTTCCGAAGGCTATCTTTCGAGTATTTTTAAGGAACACGCCGGTATCTGTTTTGCGGAATACCTTGAAAAATGCCGCATTGAAAAAAGCTGTGTTTTGCTGTCGGACACTGCCTCGACAATTGAACAGATTGCCGAAGATGTCGGCTATAACAGTGTGTATTCTTACCGCCGTGCCTTTAAGCGGCTGTTTCATATCAGTCCGTCCGCTTACCGGGAACAGAAACTGCCGTAAAAAACAAAAATACCCCGCAGGGACTGTCAGATTTTATCGCTTACAGTCCCCGCGGGGCTTTTCTTTGCTTTTGAACCGACAATGCCTGTTCCGCTTAATGCCAGTAAGGCAAACAGCCATGTAACAGGGGTACTGTCACCGGTTTGGACAGGCGCACTCTGCGGCTGTTCCGGCTGTCTTCTGCCTGTGCCTGCTGTGCTTCGGATACATCTTCTTTTTCTTTACCGTCACCTCAACACGGTTGCCATCGACGTCCACTGCCGTAACCTTTACCGGCTGATTACTGCCCTGTATCGTATAGATTCCATTATCCGCAGTAAGCTGTGTATCTCCTGCAAATACTTTCTCTAAATTATCATCTTCCACCGTAAACTTTACATTTTCACAATAAATGCCGCCATCGCTGATTCCGATAAATACAGGCGGCTGTGTGACTTTCTGCACATAAACCTGTACATTTGCCATAGCTGTGTTTCCGGCTTTATCAGTAATCTTTGCATAAACAACCATTCTGCCGTCCGGCTCTACCGTAAATTCTTTTTCGTATAAATTCCACTTTCCGTTTGGCAGTGCATTTAACTGTTCTACACTCTGCTCACCCTCTGCAACATAGCAGACAATATTTGCAATGCCTGTTCCGGTATCGTGTGCCGTAATCTCTACTTTCTGTGTCTTATTAAAGAACTTTCCGAAAGTTATCTGATTCAGCCACTTGTTCCATGTCATGTCCGATATCGTAATACTGCCTTCCGGGATACCTACCACATAGCCTTCGGCACCGCCTGCTTTAACCGTAACAGTCTGATTGCCGGTATTTAAAATTTGTATCTGCTTTCCTGCCGCCTGTCTTTCCTGACCGTAGCCTTCTTCCACAGTACCCAGCCTTTTAAACGGTATTTTTTCTTCATACACCTTTCCTCCTTAAATCCTCACATAGTTCTTTTGTATCATCATATTCTATTTATAGTTCTATTATATCATAATGTTTTTTATCTATATATCTAATTTTGTAACAAAAAATGACCTCCGGTCGTCAGATTTTTGCTTTACTTCTAACGACCGGAGGTCTGCTTCATATATTCACTATATGATTTTTATTCTTTTATTTTACTTCTTTTTTCTTTCTGCCTGCCTGCACAACGAATGCTGTCATTGCCGCAAACATCATCAGTACAAATGGAACTGCACGCATGGTGTCCGCAGTTGCAACACCTGTATCATCTGTCTGTGCATCAGAAGTTGTTGCTACAGAACCTTCCGTAGACGGCTGTACCGTTTGTGTCGGCTGTACTGTTGTCGGCTCTGAAACAGTCGGCTGTTCCGGTTCTGACGGTGTGGTCGGCTGTTCATTTACTGTCTGATAAACTACCGCAAACGGACTGAATGAGGAAACTTCAACATAAAGTCCGATATCTGTCAGCTGCGGCATCAGTGTTTCCAGACCATTTTCTGTCAAATGAAGCACTGCAAATGAGTAACCGCTCTTTCCTGTTCCATCCGGATATTCCAAAGTAACCCCCATCTTGCCGTTCTTAAATGTTACAGTCTGACCTGCTTCATCTGTCAGATTCATTTCCAGATAAGAAATACTGCTGTTTTTCAAAGTTTCCGACATTTCATTTTCGATTGCCGCTTTCATCTGCTGTGCAGCTGTATCGTATGCCTGTCCTTCTTTTACAATATTCAGGCTCAACTTTGTATTCTTTAATACACTGCCGTCTGCACCCACAAATTCAACTGTTTCAGGAACAGTTACTGTACCGCTTCCGTTGACTGTAACCGTTGTCTTTGTTTCTGTCGGTGTTGTCGGCTCACTCGGTGTCGTCGGCTGCTCCGGTGTTGTTGGCTCACTCGGTGTCGTCGGCTGCTCCGGTGCTGTTGGTTCTCTCGGTGTCGTCGGCTGATCCGGATTTGTTGGCACATCCGTGGAGTTTGGCTGGTCCGTTATGTTCGTCTATGACGCATTTGT
>ENA-OQKP01000814-OQKP01000814.1-human-gut-metagenome-genome-assembly--contig:-NODE-814-length-19981-cov-4.546338_pt1 | contig 19981 bp, 16 predicted proteins | sample MGYA00242780_ERZ504802 | MGnify/ENA primary metagenome ERZ504802 (study PRJEB26092, sample SAMD00036406) | human gut metagenome | host: Homo sapiens | study: EMG produced TPA metagenomics assembly of... | reverse complement strand
GCCAGAACAGGATATTGTTCTTTTGTAAAGGCGCGCCCGTCGCACTTTAACCAGCCTGCTGGCGGTGTGGCAGTGGGCCACGGAACAGGTACACCAACGGGCAGCGCCGAGCCTTCCCCCAAACCAACGTTTATCTCTCAAATCCTCCCCACATTATCTCAGTACTTTAACCACTCAAAAGGGAGTATTTTTAATGCTGATTGGCTACATACGTGTGTCAACAAATGACCAAAACACAGATTTGCAACGCAATGCATTAATGTGCGCAGGATGTGAACAGATTTTTGAGGACAAAATGAGCGGAACCAAGTCGGAACGACCAGGCCTGAAACGCGCTTTAAAGTGCCTTAAAAGAGGGGATACATTGGTGGTCTGGAAGCTGGATCGGTTGGGTAGAAGAATGAAACACCTCATTGCTCTCACAGAAGAGCTACGCGCAAAAGGTGTCAATTTTCGCAGTCTGACGGATTCAATCGATACCAGCACTCCGATGGGAAGGTTCTTTTTTCATATGATGGGTGCACTGGCAGAAATGGAGCGTGAACTGATAGTTGAGCGCACGCTGGCTGGACTGGCTGCTGCGCGAGCACAAGGAAGAGTTGGAGGACGTCGCCCGAAACTGACGAAGGAGCAGCATGAGCAGATCGCAAGATTGCTCCAGAAAGGGTATGACAGAAAGCGGCTGGCAATTATCTATGATATTGGACTGTCAACGATCTACCGCTATCACCCTGTTGGGACTGTCATAACGCAACCTGAAATGTAATTCTTTTTCAAATAATGAAACGCCGCGTGGATGCCATTTATCGCACAAGATAGAGTGCATTTATCGCGCGGCGCATCATTCTTCATGTGAATCATCCGTTGATTAATTATATATAAACATTATGTATCAACAAGTTACATTGATAATTAACGCTACCATTAATAAAAATACCCCACAAGGTCCGAAAAAAAACGCCGGCAATGTGCCGACGTCTTTGAAAAGAAAGGATTGTCTATGTTATCGCCCGTTATTCATTCAGCCGGGTTGACTTATCCGCGCCAATTGCTCGAAATAGTCTGGAAAAGTTTTAGCGGTACATTTTGGATCAAGAATCGTCACAGGCGTATCTGATAATGCGACCAGCGAGAAACACATCGCCATCCGGTGATCATTATAAGTGGCGATCTCAGCAAATTTCAGTTTTTCCGGTGGCGTAATGCGAATGAAATCATGCCCCTCTTCGACTTCCGCACCGACTTTACGCAGTTCTGTTGCCATCGCAAACAGGCGATCGGTCTCTTTAACACGCCAGTTATAGATATTGCGCAGCGTGGTGGTGCCTTTTGCAAATAACGCCGCGGTGGCAATGGTCATCGCCGCATCGGGAATATGGTTCATATCCATATCAATGGCGTTCAGTTCACCACGCGTGCAGGAAATATAATCATCGCCCCAGCAAATGGTCGCGCCCATTTTTTCCAGAACATCAGCAAAGCGAATATCACCCTGCATACTGTTGCGTCCAATGCCGGTCACTTGTACAGTGCCGCCTCTGATTGCTGCTGCTGCCAGGAAATAAGAAGCCGAAGATGCATCGCTTTCGACCAAATAAGGACCCGGAGACTTATAAGACTGCCCCCCTTTTACGACAAATTGTTGATAGTGCTGATTTTCAATTTCAACACCAAACGTCTTCATCAGATTGAGGGTGATATCGATATAAGGTTTAGAAACCAGATCGCCTTTAATACGAATCACCGTATCTTCCGGCGCAAGAGGCGCAGTCATTAACAGTGCGGTGAGGAACTGGCTGGAAACGGAGCCATCAACATCAACGTTGCCGCCAGTAAAGCCGCCCTGTAAACGCAATGGCGGATAATTTTCTTGTTCCAGGTAAGTGATCTTCGCCCCGCCCAGGCGCAGCGCATCCACCAGATGACCAATCGGGCGTTCTTTCCTTCGCGGTTCACCGCTCAGTACAATATCATTGCTACCCAGGCAAAGTGCTGCCGCCAGCGGACGCATTGCCGTTCCGGCGTTACCGAGGAACAACTCACGGGCACTTTCTGCGTGTAATGGACCACCTTTACCGATAATTTCGCAACGCGTACGATCGGCTGAAAGCGTATAGCTTACCCCTAACGCTGTTAATGCATTCAGCATATGGCGCACGTCATCGCTATCCAGCAGATTGGTTAATACTGTTTTGCCGTGTGCTAATGCCGCCAGCAATAAAGCGCGGTTAGAAACGCTCTTGGAACCGGGCAGATTAATAGTGCCATCGACACGAGCGATGGGTTGTAACGTTAGGGATTCCATGAACTCAACTCTCTACAACAGAAATAAAAACCCCACAGGCTGGCTGTGGGGATTATGCAAAATTTCGACATTAGCCGTGACGACGTTCGAACTCAACCATGAAGTCTGTCAGTGCTTTAACACCTTCCAGCGGCATGGCGTTATAAATAGACGCACGCATTCCGCCGACCACTCGGTGACCTTTCAGCGCATGTAAGCCCGCAGCGAAAGACTCTTCGAGGAACAATTTATCAAGCGCGCTATCCGCCAACTGGAACGGCACGTTCATCCGCGAACGGTTAGCTTTCGCCACATCATTGCGGTAGAAATCGCTGTTATCAATCACCCCATACAGCAGTTCTGCTTTTTGCTGATTGATCTTATCCATTGCAGCCACACCGCCGTTCGCTTTCAGCCATTTGAAGACCAGGCCAGATAAGTACCAGGCAAATGTCGGCGGCGTGTTGAACATGGAATCGTTATCGTTGAGGATGGAGTAATCCAGAATCGATGGGCAGGCGATATTCGCTTTGCCCAGCAAATCTTCACGAACGATGACGATTGTCAGGCCAGCCGGGCCGATATTTTTCTGCGCGCCAGCGTAAATTACACCATAACGGCTGACATCAATCGGACGGGAAAGAATGGTTGAAGAGAAGTCAGCGGCGACCACCACGTCTTTACCGAAGTCTGGTGTTTCATCGATAGCGATACCATCGATGGTTTCGTTCGGGCAGTAATGCATATAAGCAGCATTATCAGAGAGTTGCCATTCACTCATTGGCTTAACTGCGCGAAGACCATCAACGGTCACTTTCGCATCAAACACATTTGGTGTGCAGTATTTTTTCGCTTCTTTGATAGCACTTGCTGCCCAGTAACCCGCATCAACATAATCTGCAGTGGTTTTATCACCAAGAATATTCAGCGGTACAGCAGCAAATTGACCGCGACCACCGCCATGGCAGAACAATACTTTGTAGTTGGAGGGGACGTTAAGAAGATCGCGAAAATCCTTCTCGGCTTCCTCTGCAACCTGAATGAACTCTTTGCCACGGTGACTCACTTCCATCACCGACGTACCAAGACCGTTCCAGTCGCGCAGTTCCTGTTGAGCCTGTTTAAGCACCTCTGCCGGTAGCATTGCCGGACCAGAACTAAAATTGAAGATTTGAGCCATTTCCCCTCACCACGTTGCGTTGCTATTAACCCGCGGTCAATCGATTGCGACCACAGGTAATACATTATTCCAGTGGCTATCGGTTTTATCATTCAGTGACACACATCGCAATGAGTAAAACCGTTGAGGGCAAAAATGTGGCTTGCATCACACAAAAGAATCTCTCGGATTATTAGCAAAAAGCCGATGTTTTTGCTGTCAGGTCACCCGTTTAGCTCGACTTGCCTTCGTCCATTCTGGATTTGCACAGCGCGGACATAATTGTTTTTCCCCCGCGTTCATATGAATGATTTCACTGCAACGGATGCAGGCATAGTCCGCCGACTCCGGCACCACTTTGTAACGCTGAGTACAGTCACTGGGTAAAATAAGTAACCCCGGTTTCACCTTGTCATCTTCAAAGAAATAAACACTGATTTGCCCGTTGGTTTCGAGAATCGCCAGACGTACCTGCCCCAACTGCTCTACACCGCGCAATCGTAGCTCCATAAAGAACTCAAATTCCGTCATGTTGGAGTTATTGAGTTTCGACCAGGCCAGCTCGCCATCTTCAATAATGACAACCGGCTTGCCTTCCAGAAGATCTTCCAGTTTTTCACTGTGCGCCATCAACCACATTACCAGGCGGTATAACAACGCCAGAGTAATAAAGACGATAAGTACCGGGACCATCGGCACATCATCATAAAACGCCACATCTCCCGCCGCTGAACCCAGTGTCAGAATGATTAACACTTCAAACAGCGACATCTGCCGCACACCGCGTCTTCCGGTCATTTTGAGGAACAAAAAAACCAGTACAAAGGTATAAAGACTACGTAGTGCAACTTCGCCAAGGAAATCAAAAGGCACTTTATCAAATGCCATACGGTGGAGATCGAACGCCTTCATTTTTATGCTCTTATCGTGGTTTATCCGCTAAAAGCATAGCCAACAGTTCATCGGCATGGCGGCGGTGATAGCGCCTTTGAGATAAAACCCGTATTATTGCGCGCTTTCCGTACGACTAAAGTGATTTTCATGACGCAAACATTTATCCCCGGCAAAGATGCCGCTCTGGAAGATTCCATCGCTCGCTTCCAGCAAAAACTTTCAGACCTCGGTTTTCAGATTGAAGAGGCCTCCTGGCTGAATCCCGTGCCTAATGTCTGGTCTGTACATATTCGCGACAAAGAGTGCGCACTGTGTTTTACCAACGGTAAAGGCGCAACCAAAAAAGCGGCGCTGGCTTCTGCCCTCGGTGAATATTTCGAGCGTCTCTCAACCAACTACTTTTTTGCGGACTTCTGGCTGGGCGAAACCATCGCCAACGGCCCATTCGTGCATTATCCCAACGAAAAATGGTTCCCACTGACCGAAAATGACGATGTACCAGAAGGGCTGCTCGATGACCGTCTGCGCGCATTTTACGATCCGGAGAATGAACTGACCGGTAGTATGCTGATTGACCTGCAATCCGGTAACGAAGATCGTGGTATTTGCGGTCTACCGTTTACGCGCCAGTCCGACAATCAGACCATTTATATTCCGATGAATATCATTGGTAACTTGTACGTTTCTAACGGTATGTCTGCTGGCAATACCCGTAACGAAGCACGCGTTCAGGGGTTATCCGAAGTTTTCGAACGTTACGTGAAAAACCGCATTATTGCTGAAAGCATCAGCTTGCCGGAAATCCCGGCAGACGTGCTGGCACGTTATCCAGCAGTAGTTGAAGCGATCGAAACGCTGGAAGCGGAAGGTTTCCCGATCTTCGCTTATGACGGTTCGCTTGGCGGCCAGTATCCGGTGATTTGCGTGGTACTGTTCAATCCTGCTAACGGTACCTGCTTTGCCTCATTCGGTGCGCATCCTGATTTTGGCGTTGCACTGGAACGTACCGTGACCGAGTTGCTGCAAGGTCGTGGCCTGAAAGATCTGGATGTGTTTACTCCACCAACCTTCGATGATGAAGAAGTCGCTGAACATACCAACCTCGAAACGCACTTTATCGATTCCAGCGGTTTAATCTCCTGGGACCTGTTCAAGCAGGATGCCGATTATCCGTTTGTTGACTGGAGCTTCTCCGGCACCACGGAAGAAGAGTTCGCCACGCTGATGGCTATCTTCAAAAAGGAAGATAAAGAAGTTTATATTGCCGATTACGAGCATCTGGGTGTCTACTCTTGCCGTATTATCGTACCTGGCATGTCCGATATTTATCCGGCTGAAGATCTGTGGTTGGCGAATAACAGTATGGGCAGCCATTTACGTGAAACGATTCTGTCACTGCCCGGTAGCGAGTGGGAAAAGGAAGATTACCTGAACCTCATCGAGCAACTGGATGAAGAAGGTTTTGATGACTTTACCCGCGTGCGTGAACTGTTGGGCCTGGCGACCGGGTCGGATAACGGCTGGTACACTCTGCGTATCGGTGAATTAAAAGCCATGCTGGCGCTGGCTGGTGGCGATCTGGAACAGGCTCTGGTCTGGACCGAATGGACGATGGAGTTTAACTCATCAGTATTCAGCCCGGAACGCGCCAATTATTATCGCTGCCTGCAAACATTGTTATTACTGGCGCAGGAAGAAGATCGCCAGCCGCTGCAATATCTGAATGCGTTTGTTCGCATGTACGGCGCAGATGCCGTAGAAGCCGCCAGTGCGGCAATGAGCGGCGAAGCGGCGTTTTATGGCTTGCAACCAGTAGATAGCGATCTGCACGCGTTTGCTGCACATCAGTCGTTGTTGAAGGCCTACGAAAAGCTGCAACGCGCCAAAGCAGCATTCTGGGCAAAATAAAATCAAATAGCCTACGCAATGTAGGCTTAATGATTCGTCTGAGTTATATTACGGGGCGTTTTTTTAATGCCCCGCTTTACATATATTTGCATTAATAAAATAATTGTAATTATAAGGTTAAATATCGGTAATTCGTATTTAATAAATACGATCGATATTGTTACTTTATTCGCCAGGTGCTCCCTTTTAATTAACTGTTTTAGCGGAGGATGCGGAAAAAATTCAACTCATTTGTTAATTTTTAAAATTTATTTTTATTTGGATAATCAAATATTTACTCCGTATTTGCATAAAAACCATGCGAGTTACGGGCCTATAAGCCAGGCGAGATATGATCTATATCAATTTCTCATCTATAATGCTTTGTTAGTATCTCGTCGCCGACTTAATAAAGAGAGAGTTAGTGTGAAAGCTGACAACCCTTTTGATCTTTTACTTCCTGCTGCAATGGCCAAAGTGGCCGAAGAGGCAGGTGTCTATAAAGCAACGAAACATCCGCTTAAGACTTTCTATCTGGCGATTACCGCCGGTGTTTTCATCTCAATCGCATTCGTCTTCTATATCACAGCAACCACTGGCACAGGTACAATGCCCTTCGGCATGGCAAAACTGATTGGCGGCATTTGCTTCTATCTGGGGTTGATTCTTTGTGTTGTCTGCGGAGCCGATCTCTTTACTTCCACAGTGTTGATTGTTGTTGCCAAGGCGAGTGGGCGCATCACCTGGGGTCAGTTGGCGAAAAACTGGCTAAATGTTTATTTTGGCAACCTGGTCGGCGCACTGCTGTTTGTACTTTTAATGTGGCTTTCCGGCGAGTATATGACCGCAAATGGTCAATGGGGACTAAACGTCCTACAAACCGCCGACCACAAAGTGCACCATACTTTTATTGAGGCCGTCTGTCTTGGTATCCTGGCGAACCTGATGGTATGTCTGGCAGTATGGATGAGTTATTCTGGCCGCAGCCTGATGGACAAAGCGTTCATTATGGTGCTGCCGGTCGCGATGTTTGTTGCCAGCGGTTTTGAGCACAGTATCGCAAACATGTTTATGATCCCGATGGGTATTGTAATCCGCGACTTCGCATCTCCGGAATTCTGGACCGCTGTCGGTTCTGCACCGGAAAATTTTTCTCACCTGACCGTGATGAACTTCATCACTGATAACCTGATTCCGGTTACGATCGGTAATATTATCGGCGGTGGTTTGTTGGTTGGGTTGACATACTGGGTCATTTACCTGCGTGAAAACGATCACCATTAATGGTTGTCGAAGTACGCAGTAAATAAAAAATCCACTTAAGAAGGTAGGTGTTACATGTCCGAGCTTAATGAAAAGTTAGCCACAGCCTGGGAAGGTTTTACCAAAGGTGACTGGCAGAATGAAGTAAACGTCCGTGACTTCATTCAGAAAAACTACACTCCGTACGAGGGTGACGAGTCCTTCCTGGCTGGCGCTACTGAAGCGACCACCACCCTGTGGGACAAAGTAATGGAAGGCGTTAAACTGGAAAACCGCACTCACGCGCCAGTTGACTTTGACACCGCTGTTGCTTCCACCATCACCTCTCACGACGCTGGTTACATCAACAAGCAGCTTGAGAAAATCGTTGGTCTGCAGACTGAAGCTCCGCTGAAACGTGCTCTTATCCCGTTCGGTGGTATCAAAATGATCGAAGGTTCCTGCAAAGCGTACAACCGCGAACTGGACCCGATGATCAAAAAAATCTTCACTGAATACCGTAAAACTCACAACCAGGGCGTGTTCGACGTTTACACTCCGGACATCCTGCGTTGCCGTAAATCCGGTGTTCTGACCGGTCTGCCAGATGCTTATGGCCGTGGTCGTATCATCGGTGACTACCGTCGCGTTGCACTGTACGGTATCGACTACCTGATGAAAGACAAACTTGCACAGTTCACCTCTCTGCAGGCTGATCTGGAAAACGGCGTAAACCTGGAACAGACTATCCGTCTGCGCGAAGAAATCGCTGAACAGCACCGCGCTCTGGGTCAGATGAAAGAAATGGCTGCGAAATACGGCTACGACATCTCTGGTCCGGCTACTAACGCTCAGGAAGCTATCCAGTGGACTTACTTCGGCTACCTGGCTGCTGTTAAGTCTCAGAACGGTGCTGCAATGTCCTTCGGTCGTACCTCCACCTTCCTGGATGTGTACATCGAACGTGACCTGAAAGCTGGCAAGATCACCGAACAAGAAGCGCAGGAAATGGTTGACCACCTGGTCATGAAACTGCGTATGGTTCGCTTCCTGCGTACTCCGGAATACGATGAACTGTTCTCTGGCGACCCGATCTGGGCAACCGAATCTATCGGTGGTATGGGCCTCGACGGTCGTACCCTGGTTACCAAAAACAGCTTCCGTTTCCTGAACACCCTGTACACCATGGGTCCGTCTCCGGAACCGAACATGACCATTCTGTGGTCTGAAAAACTGCCGCTGAACTTCAAGAAATTCGCCGCTAAAGTGTCCATCGACACCTCTTCTCTGCAGTATGAGAACGATGACCTGATGCGTCCGGACTTCAACAACGATGACTACGCTATTGCTTGCTGCGTAAGCCCGATGATCGTTGGTAAACAAATGCAGTTCTTCGGTGCGCGTGCAAACCTGGCGAAAACCATGCTGTACGCAATCAACGGTGGCGTTGACGAAAAACTGAAAATGCAGGTTGGTCCGAAATCTGAGCCGATCAAAGGCGATGTCCTGAACTATGATGAAGTGATGGAGCGCATGGATCACTTCATGGACTGGCTGGCTAAACAGTACATCACTGCACTGAACATCATCCACTACATGCACGACAAGTACAGCTACGAAGCCTCTCTGATGGCGCTGCACGACCGTGACGTTATCCGCACCATGGCGTGTGGTATCGCTGGTCTGTCCGTTGCTGCTGACTCCCTGTCTGCAATCAAATATGCGAAAGTTAAACCGATTCGTGATGAAGACGGTCTGGCTATCGACTTCGAAATCGAAGGCGAATACCCGCAGTTTGGTAACAACGATCCGCGTGTAGATGACCTGGCTGTTGACCTGGTAGAACGTTTCATGAAGAAAATTCAGAAACTGCACACCTACCGTGACGCTATCCCGACTCAGTCTGTTCTGACCATCACTTCTAACGTTGTGTATGGTAAGAAAACTGGTAACACCCCAGACGGTCGTCGTGCTGGCGCGCCGTTCGGACCGGGTGCTAACCCGATGCACGGTCGTGACCAGAAAGGTGCTGTAGCGTCTCTGACTTCCGTTGCTAAACTGCCGTTTGCTTACGCTAAAGATGGTATCTCCTACACCTTCTCTATCGTTCCGAACGCACTGGGTAAAGACGACGAAGTTCGTAAGACCAACCTGGCTGGTCTGATGGATGGTTACTTCCACCACGAAGCATCCATCGAAGGTGGTCAGCACCTGAACGTTAACGTGATGAACCGTGAAATGCTGCTCGACGCGATGGAAAACCCGGAAAAATATCCGCAGCTGACCATCCGTGTATCTGGCTACGCAGTACGTTTCAACTCGCTGACTAAAGAACAGCAGCAGGACGTTATTACTCGTACCTTCACTCAATCTATGTAATTAGATTTGACTGAAATCGTACAGTAAAAAGCGTACAATAAAGGCTCCACGAAAGTGGGGCCTTTTTTAGCACGAGAGCCTTTTTTGTCAGCTATCTATACTTTAAGGTGACTGCCAAAACAGACTCGACGTAGCCTTCGAGCTGCGCACCAACACGGCCTCAGATGGGCCACATCTGGAGAAACACCGCAATGTCAGTTATTGGTGACATTTTTTGATATCTAATCACATGAAATAAAAGGATTTATTTCTGGTCACGTCCACACATTGACCACATCGACAAAAAAGCCCCTCGACTGAGGGGCTTCCTGATTGTAATTACATCCACATAATTTGCTGCCCTGATGGCAACGGGTGCGGCCTTACGGCGTGGACTTCTCCCGGCTTCACAATGTATCGCTGTACCGACTCATAAGTGATGAACGTGGCGCTGCAATTCACGTTCTGACACTGGTGATAACGCTCTTTTGTCGTGTCAGTGATATAGCGACTTGTACGCGCATGTGCGGCATGCTGACATAAAGGACAATGAAACATCGCGAGCACCTCTTCCGGTTTTTTTGATGGTGTCATTTTAGTTAATTTATCCTTATAAAACAAACAGATAAAATAAAAACATCACTCATCATCTTCTGTTTCGTACTCCACATCAGAAAGCCTGACCTCAAGCTCTAAGGACGTCGTGAAGCCGCTATTATTCAGAAAATGTGTCACCTTAGTGATTGTCCAGTCCTGCTCGTCTATGACGCGCTTAAAGCCTGACACTCTGACCGGCGTTTCCGTGTAAATATCAGCCCGACCAGTGGCAAGGCTGATGGAGAACTCCGCAACGCCCCGTTGCAGTTTGTCCCACTTCGCCTGAGCGGCGCGCATGGCCTGCGTTTTCGTGGCATATACCGTGGTCAGGGCAAAAACGTTGTCAGCCTCACCTGCCATGTATTCACCTTCGCGCGCTTCCGGTACTTTTGACGCTTTCTTCTGCGTGACTGGTTTCGCTTTCGGGTGCTCCAGTGCGCGCAGGTGTTTCTCTTTCTTTTTGCGTTTCAGTTTTACCTTCTGCTTTTGTGGCTTCGGGTCTTTGGTGTGTAACCACTTTGCCGTTACGCCGGTATAGGCTCCACGGTCAGCAATCGCAAAATGATGGCGGTCACCGTCGCTGCGGGTGATGGTAATCTGCGGGATTTTTTTACCGCTGGCCGTCACCCCCTGCCCCGCCTTAAGAAACAACAGTTTTCCCATTTTTACCGACACCTCACCGCCGTTGCGTTCAGCAAGACGGGTCAGGAATTTCGCATCAGACTCCTGCGACTGGTCGATGTGCGGGATTTTAATTCCGGCCAGTGACGGAGCGACACTGGCTTCCAGCCTGTTACGGGAGGCTATCGCCTCAACAATCGCACCGAGCGTGGTGTCATGCCATGAGCCTTCACGGCGGGCATTGAGCGGCCCGCGAAAATCTGCACTCCGGGCGCGGATGGGGACAACATCCGGCGCGCCCCGGTGTTCAACCTCATCAACGGTGAATTTCCCTTTGCATACCAGGGCAAAACCTTTCCAGCCGATATACACCGTCAGGACAGCGCCACGAACCGGCAGTTCGACCTGCCCGTCGGCATCGTTCAGTTCAATATCAAGCTGGTCAGCCTCAAAGCCCCGGTTATCCGTCAGGGTCATGCTCATCAGACGGTCGCTGATATTGCCGGTAATATCCCTGCTGTCGAGCATCAGCATGTAATCCGGCGTCAGCGTACTGCCTGCATCAAATGTCAGTGCATCCAGCATTATCCCGCCCCCGTCATACCCGTGAATCTGGTCGCCATACTGCCAGCTTTACCGATGAGCGATTCCGCCTGTTTACCGATATCGCCATAAAGCGCGGCCAGTGATTCATCCACGCGGGTGAGTGACAGCGTAAAATCAATTTTCCGGGGTGTGCCATCTGCAAAGAAAATACTCCCTGTTTCACTCACCCTGCTGATGACATACATGCCGTAAATCATGCCTGTGCCATCCAGCAACGGCCACGCCCGGCCTTCCTCTGCCATCAGCCTGAGCGTGGTCATCGTCAGCTTTCCGCCGGTCAGTTCGGGATAAAGCACACCGGCAAGCGTGATGTTTTCCTCGCCAACACCGAGAAACTGAAAGGCATCCCGTTTACCGATACGGGAATTTGACGGCCAGCGATAATCTGATTCACGCTGCATGGTCTGGTGTGGCAGCGTCTGGCGCATAAAAACAAACATACCTAACGCGAGCATCATTTTTCGTCACCTCCTTAACCGTCATGCATCATGCTGGCACGGGCGCGCGCACGTTTATCCCGCTCGTATTTTTCGAGCGCATCCTGTAACTGGCGGTCGAGCTGAGTCCCCGGCGCAGTACCGCCCGTCAGACTGATGTGATATTCGTTTTTACTCTGGTCCACATAAGAGCGGCCAGCCGGTGCCGTAACCGGCTGATAAGCCTGATAGCCTGCATAAGAGCTGGTCGCCGGAATATAACCACCGGTGCCATACGTGGCGGCATGAGTTCTGGCGGCGGTCTGGTCAAGTGTGTCTGACTCTTTGTTGATAACACCGAGTTTTTCCAGTACCCAGTCAATACCACTGCGCAGTTTGTTGAACGCATTAAGCGGCAGCATCAACGCGTCAGCCAGTGCCTGCCCGAACATGACGCCCGTGTCACGGCAACGGTTCAGGGTGTCCTGGGTGGCTTTAACCGGGGCGATCAGGTTTTTAAACCACTGCCACGCGGCCTGTAACTTTTCGCCCAGCCAGTCAAACACCGGCTTAAGTGGCGTGAACAGTTCCCCCACCGGCGCAAATGCCGCTTTCAGCCCTTCCACCACACCGCCAAAGAATGCGCTGACAGGCTCCCAGTATTTACGGATAAGCAACGCCCCGGCGACAATGGCGGCCACCACGGCCACAACCGGCCAGCTAATCGCTCCGATGGCGGTCATAACAGCACTGCCAACCGTCGTGAAGATTGCCCCCATTGCGCCTGCTGCCGCGATGATGGCATTGATGCCGGTGATAACCGGCCAGGCTACGAGGCCAATGGCACCGATGACACCAATCAGTGCCAGTGCACCACCGACAATGATGCCGATGGTTGACGCCAGTGATTTGTTTTTCTGGATCCAGCCGTCGAGTTTTAACACATACTTTGTGGCCGTCTGTGTGAGATTACGCAGTGCGCCTTCCTGCTGGTCAAACAGGTCAGTCCCCACCGCCTCATAAGCAGACTGAAACTCCTTAAAGTCACCGCCGAGGTTATCCTGCATGATTTTAACCAGCTCTTCCGTTTTACCGTCCGAGGCTTTCAGCGTGGCGGTCAGCTTATCCAGTTTTCCGCTTGCTGCCGCTGCCAGTAAAACGTTCGCTGATTTCAGGGCTTCCTCACCAAAAATGGTTTTAAGGTATTCCCCCTTCTGAGACGTTCCCAGCTTGTGTTTATCAAAGCTGGCCTGAATCTCTTTCAGAATGGTGAACAACGGACGCATATTTCCCTTTTTGTCCGAGGTTTTAACGCCAAGCTCTTTGAGTGCATCCCATGCTTTTCCAGTCGGTGCCTGTAATCGGGTGACAACGGCACTGCTCCCCGTCCCCGCCATTGACCCCCTGATGTTATTGTCATGCAGCACACCTGTCATGGCCGCTGCCTGTTCAAGACTTACACCTGCCGTCCTAGCAACCGGACCGAGGTAAGTCAGTGCATCACTGAGTCCCTGAAAATCAGCCGCCGACTTATTCATCGTTGCCGACAACACGTCGCCCACATGGCTGACATCATCATTTGACAGTTGAAAGGATGCCTTAGTCCCCAGCAACAGTTGCGCGTTTTCTTCCATCGACCGCTGATTCGCCAGTGCCATATTCAGTGTGACCGGCGTTGCCGCCTGAATAGCCGCAGCATCTCCACCCGCTTTCGCAATGATAATCTGCGCACCAGCCGCATCATCCGCCGAGGCGGCGGTATTGTCGCCGAGCTGGCGCGCCTGTTTGCGTAGTGCGGTCATTTCGGCGGAGTCTTTTGCCACTCCGAGCACGGCCTGCAATTCTGAGTTTTTCTGAGCAAACTCATAACCGGGCATCAGCAACTTAACTCCGGCCATCGTTCCCGCCGCCGCAATCCCCACACCGGCAGCGCCCACTGAGGCCATATTTCCGGCCAGTTCCTTGCCTGCCTGATAACGCTGTTTTACTGCGTTAAGTTTTGCCTGTTGCGCACTGACACGCGCCAGCGCGTCACGCTGACGGTTAAGCTGTGCGGTGGTTTCACTGATACGGTTTTTCAGTCCCTGCTCATCATGTGCAAGATTGCGGGTATTAATTCCCACAACGGCCAGTTCCCGCTGCTGGCGTTTAACTGAATCCGTCAGGCGGTTATATTTCGCCTGTAAGTCCTCCGCCGCACGCTTTGCGGATTCCAGCACTTTCGCCTGAGCACGTGTCGGACGTTCGGTGTTTTTAAACTGTGTGGCAAGGGCTTCGGCCTCCTGCCGTGCCTTTTCAAGTGCATGACCAGTCACGGCGAGCTGTGCACTGGTCTTGCGAAATCCCTCAATACGGGATGCGTGACCGTTCAGCTCGCGCAGTGATTTTTGTGTTTCCCGGATATCCCCCGACAGCGATTTGCTCGCTGTGCGGATGGATTTAAACGGGCGGGATGCCTGGTCAACAGCCCTGAGCAATACCTGTAATTTTACATTGTTACTCATTCGTGTTTCCGCTTCGCCGGAGCGCCTTTTCGCGCCATGTGATGAGTTCGGTCAGGCTCATGGGATACAGTTCTGATGGCGGCCAGTGAAATATCACTGCCACATCCGCCATCAGGTCATCGACCGAGAGATTTTTCGGGAACGTTACTGCACCGAGTTCGGCGACAAAAAACCGACCACCTTACCGGCCAGCGCCACAAGGTCAGGCAGTTCCAGCGCGGCGACCTCCTGCTCGGTCAGCATCGGTGCCGTCATGCGAGGCAGCACTTTAATCAGTGCATCGACTTCGGAGTTTGCGACCGCAGCCAGACTGACACCGCGCAGCGTCCCCGCACTGGGTTTCATCAGCGTGACCTGTTCGATAACCTGCTCACCACGCTTGACCGGATTGTCCAGGGTAATCACATTTTCTTTGTTCATGGTTTTCTCACTTCTTAATCAGGGTTAACCGGTCAGCCTGGCTGACCGGATGAAAATCACAGGCCGATATTTCGGCGGTGTTGCTCCAGCCGGTCGACGCCGTTCACCTTCTCAATCATGTTGATGGTGTCGATTTCGACCAGCTCCTTACCGTCCATCGTCAGCCGGAAATAGGTGCAGATCACGGAGATTTTCGACTCGGTGTCTTCTCCCTGTTTACCCTCGCCGGTGTCGATTTCTTTCTGACGTCCACGCATGACCACCTCGACGGCCACCGTTTCGCCGGTATCGTCGCGCTGGTAAGAGCCTGCAAAACGAATCGGTACGGCATCCACACCGGTTGCGGCGTAAAGCTCCCAGATAACCGAATCCGGGAAGCCACCGAGCGACCACTCCATTGACAGCGCATCGTCATCAAGGCCGAGGTCTACCGGTGCGCTGCCATTCATCCCCGCACCGCGATAGTTTTCGAGCTTACGGGTCAGTTTTGGTAGCGTGACGGACTTCGCGACGCCCTGATAGCTGTAGCCGTTCAGAAAGACGTTCATTAACTTGAGTTTGCGCGGCATTGCCATCGGTCAGGCTCCTTAATTGCTGTTAACCGAGGTGACCAGATTTGCCAGATATTTATCGGTAATACGCTGGCGCAGGGTCAGGTTTTCAAGAGGAGGTACCGGTGTATAGTCGTAGTCGATATACAGTTTTCCGGCCTTGAGGGTTTCCGCATCGTTGGATTCTTCGCTGAACCAGCAGGTCGCATCCACGATATAGCCGTTTGTTTTCAGCTCACGGAATTTGGCATTGATGCCGTCAACGATGTCGCGAATCAGCGTTGCGGTGATGGGCTTGTCCACCGCCCACATGTGCGCCTCAGCCATCGTGTCGGCCAGCACCTGCGCGGTGCGGGTGTAGTTTTCAAAAAGGAACAGCGGGTCATCAGAGCAGGTACGGTTACCCCAGAATCGGAAACCGTCGCGGCGAATCAGCGTAGTGACGCCTGACTCGTTAAGCAGGTCAGCATCGGTGCCGGACTCCTGCAAATCCCAGAATACAGATGCGCTGATGCCGGTAACACCGTTTACCCCGACGTTGGACAGCGTTTTATGCCAGCCCTGCTCCTGGTCGATTTTAGCGCGCAGACCCAGCGCACGGGCGGTGGCATACGCGGTGGCGGTGGTGCTGCTGACCGTATCCCATGCGAGGAAATCCGGCCAGATGACCATCAGCTCACGCTGGCTGAAATTCTGACGGTAGGCTTTCACCTCGGAAATGGTTTTACAGCCCCATGCGCTGATATACCCGAAAGCGCGCAGCTTCTGACAGACTGATGCCAGTGCAACAGCCACCTCTTTGGTGTCCAGTCCCGGCACGCCGAGAATACGCGGTTTAACACCGGTTACCGACTCCGCCGCCAGCAGGGCTTTCAGTCCGGTGTACTGACCGTTTTCGTCGGTGGTGCCGATGATATTGGAAACGGTCTGCGCGAGTTTCGTTTCCTCGTCGTCGCCGGTGCCGTCTTCCACACGCACGACAACGGTGACCGGTTTTGACTGGTCAGCGATGGCCTGCAGCGACGCCGCCAGCGTGCCTTTTTTACCGGCCTTTGCAATTGCGCTCTGCACATTGGTAATCAGCACAGGTTTATTGAGGGGGAAGGTTTCCGCATCCGCATCGCTGGCCGTGCAGACCATGCCGACAATGGCAGTGGATACGGTGGAAATGACGCGGGTGCCGTCGTTAATCTCCAGCACCTGCACGCCGTGATGATAGTCACTCATCCGTTTAACTCCGTGGTTAATGGGTGCAACTATTTTCTGTTGTGCAGAGCATGAGACGCTATTTGACCTGGCTGGTCAGTGGATGAAACAACAGATAAAGAAAAGGCGGGCAATTCGCCCGCCTGTCCTGATTTGTACTCACTCATTTTCCAACTGACTATTTACATAGTCCAAACGCTATCAAATCTGACTGTCTGCTTTGAGCGAGGTGCTGACATCCGCATGAATGTATGGAGCTGCCGCACACTCTAAAAATGATAGAACGTCTATATATTAATTATCCCTAAGTCCAGTTTTATTAATCAATTTTATTACTTTTACCTGCAACCTTTTTATTATAATGATAATAAGAAATAGCACTAGCAAAATAGGATTTTGTCATCGATACGAAAAAACCCAACAAATCTGCCATGTTATCAATATCAATATTTGGTTTAGTTTTACTGGCTTTAGTAATCTTCATATAGAAGTCCACAAACTTACTTTTTTCTTTATCCGTAATCTGATAATTCAATTGATGACTGATTTTATTTCTTATGCTGTTAAAGTCTTTTATTCTTAAATATATTTCATCATAAGGGGGTTTTGCAGGCTCATGTTGTATTAAAGCTATTTTTTGTGAAAATGTGAGTTTTGCATCACCCCAAGCTAACGAAGGATATCTTAATCCAAGATAATCAGTAATATACTTTTCAAGGCTCAAGTGCGCAGTAAGAAAGGCACCTATGAAGGCAACGTCAACCCCATCAACACGTTCCCATATGCTTTCATTTTCATCAGTCATACCTGTATACACAGCGGTTGATGCAAGATCTTTCCAGTCCATGTTTTATCCTTTTAAAGGTGAATTTAACGAGTTTAACTTTATCTCAACTCAATACTTATCTCAAAATTTATGAGTAGAAATAACATCCACAAAAAACTATTAAAGCCCTTTTACCTCTTATTATTGATGAAAATGTACATTTTTATAAAGAATGTCGAAGAACCTCCTCAGTGGAACTATCAACTACACATTGCAAGACTAGAGTATGTGCAAACCTTTTGACAAGGTTCTGAAATATTCATGGTGGCCTTATTATATCAATTTATCTTCACTTTATACATTAACATAGCATGATGTTGATAATGTCCGCTCCTAGCACAGAGCGGACTGTCAGATTAGGCCTTACTCTGTACTATAGCTATGTTAACTAACACAAGAGATCATATCACTTATTGCGGCATTTCCGGCCATTCAGGATTTGCAGGATCCACACGGCTGACCAGAACACTGTAGCGTTCCCATGCTTCCAGTCGGCTACGCTCCTCATCTGTTGCCATGTTCAGCCTGACAGCGCGCTCCAGTGGCTGAATAACGCTTTCCGCTTCGGAAAGTAACGCGGCCTTTTGTGATTCTGCCTGTTGTTGCTGTTCGTCTGCCGTATAAATCCGCTTAATCACGGCACCATCCTTAAACATCCATTTCCCTGAGTCATCAGCACGTCGGTTGGCGGTAATATCAGGAACCTCGACAACGCTAAAACCTTCAGGGTTAAGCGTTGAAGCATCTCGGGTGATGCCGACAATTATATTATTCTCGTCGTAAACAATCTTTATCGTGTCCTCCTGAAAATTACTTACTTCCTCATACCAGTTTTTTCCCTCTTCGGACCATAACCAGATAACATCAAAATTTTTTGTCAGTTGATATTGGGCAACAGTTTTTGGATTACCCGCAGTAATATTTTTTAAATGTTGCATAAATTACACCTGTGCGACGTTATACCATGTGCCATTGATGTATTTTTGTATTGGTCTGAATACTGCGGGGTCATCACCATCGACTTCACCGACAATACCAAGCCCGGTAATTACGTGCCCTGCTTTCTCATACATCACCCCTTTCTGCATGGTCTGGACAACTCGAGTCCCAAGCCGGATATCGCGTACATAACGGGAATCAAAATTACTATAGTTAGATGGTGATACCTGACCGTTAACAGCAAAAGTGATGCTGTTATCTGTATTTCTCTGACTGTAAAAATGCCAGCCTGCATCATCACCTAATTCAGCCACCACCGGACGACTTGAGTTTCCCCACAAATTGAATGCGGCTTCCTTCGTGGATGTATTACTGCTGCTGACCGTGAACTTTTTCCCGCTACCGGCGCGTACTTTGGTACTTGAGGCAATATCACCAGTAACACGCAGGCCATGCCCCATTGACACTCCGCCATTAGCGTTATTGATAGTCAGCGGTCTTAAACCGTTCCATGTCCCAAATTTATCGCCAGAGGCCGTCAGCATTAAATATGTGCTGCCGCCATCATTCCTGATAAAGAAACCATAATTGCCATAAGCAATGCGCAGACCATTAGCACTGAGTGATGTAATCTCACCTCTTGAACGGAGACCATAAGCGGAGCTGAGTGATAATTCTTCCTGAGCATCAGTATTACCAGTCGCCCAACGAACTACCCCGCCCTGTACTGTTTCATGCCAGATAGTGTCTCCTTCTCCACCACGAAACTTTCTGAGATATTTTTTGCCGCCTCTTGTGCCTGAACATAAGGCCGTAGACATATAGGCATTCTGGCTTCCACCGTCCTGATTAATCGTTCCGGTCATTGCGTCGCCCTGACGATTCCAGTCACGACGCCAGCCGGGGGAGTAGCCGTCCCCATGATTAATGTAAGTGAATTGTGCGCTGGTTGTACCGCCACCGCTTGATGTTGTCGGCGTGGTCACTCGGATAGTGATTGCAGATTTAGTTCCCATGACCTCGACGACACAACCAGCCAGGTGGATATCACCACATCCGGTATCCGTAATGATTTTGTTATTTGCATATGACCAAGAGCCTTTGCACATCCAGTACGGATGATTAAATGCACCACGGGAATCCAGCCACTCGATAAACTGTGCAGTCGTCCAGTTTCCTGTTATTGTGCTTACTGACCCACCAAAGGCACGGCAGGCACCAATATTTTTCGTAAAGGTGTCTTTGCCAGGGATATCCGCACCGTTCTGATCTTTCTGCAGACGTTTCTCAGCATTGTCATAGGCTGTTTTTACTGCCTTTGGTGTCGCGGCAAGCGTTTCAGACGTGCTGTTGGTCGCGCTGCTTAGCTGGATTATCCCTTTCTGTGCTGTCGTTGCATCCTGTGCGGTGTATTTCCCGTTAGCCAGGTCATACGCGGCCTTAACGGCTTTTGGTGTTGCCGCCAGTGACT
>ENA-OQKP01000795-OQKP01000795.1-human-gut-metagenome-genome-assembly--contig:-NODE-795-length-20336-cov-8.412539_pt1 | contig 20336 bp, 15 predicted proteins | sample MGYA00242780_ERZ504802 | MGnify/ENA primary metagenome ERZ504802 (study PRJEB26092, sample SAMD00036406) | human gut metagenome | host: Homo sapiens | study: EMG produced TPA metagenomics assembly of... | reverse complement strand
TCCCTCTGTATTATTTTGTTTAGTCGCATAAACTGATTATACCACGAACGCCGGGCTTTTCGAAGCTCGGCGTTTTGTGTTGGATATATAAAATGAGCTGCCGCACGTTAGTGCGACAGCCCCTTTTATAATCATGTGCCTGATGGTACAGGTTTTTTAAGTATTATTGTATCAGTCCCGTTTTTGCGTATTCTTTTAGCTTTTCTCTCAGGATCGTATCATTTGGATTCAGATATTTCCGTACATTAGCATAAAGTACTTCATCTGGCTTTAACATCGCACGGTACTGGGCAGGAGTGCGATGAAAAGTAGAACGGAAGCGGGAAGTCAGAGTCTTTAAATCAGGGAAGCCATTTTTTAATGCAATGTCTGTCAGATTTTCATTAGTGTAGGTCAGGTCATTTAAGGCATGCTGAAATCGTACTCTTGTGAGATATTCGTGGAAATTGATACCTACCATTTGTTTAAATAGAGTTGAAACATAGGTCCGGTTGTACTGGGTGTAGTCTGCCAGATCCTCCAGGGATAATTTTTCTGCATAATGTTCCTCTACATAACTGAGGAGAAGGCGGATTGTAGCACGTCGTTTGTCTTCTTCCGAGATCAGATTGATCTGCTGGGGATCAAATTCTGTAAAAAGCGTGATCAGAAGCAGTTCCAGGTTTGCTTTTGCGCTTAACTGGGCATAGACACCGCCACATTCTAATGATCGCCATAGCTGGCTCACATAAAAGCGGATATGGCAGAAACGATCTTCGTAGCGATTGCTTTCATTGGAAAGGCAGGTAGGAAACTGGTAAATATATCCCTTTTTAACTAAAAATTTCAGGGCATTTGACGGAAAATGCAGGACAAGAGCCCGGGTGCCCGGCTGCTGGCGCATGGAGGCGTGTCCATTGCCGGGGGCAGTCAGGATAAGGTCATCCTCTGAAAGAGAATGAGTCTCTGTACCACGGCAATATTCCTGAGTTCCATGAAGGACGATGCTCAGCTCATATTTATCCGTGTGCCAGTGATAACGGTAATTCATGATGCTGTGCGCAAAGCAGCGCAGATGGATATTTTCACGGGGCAGGTTCATTTCATAACAGGTTTCTTCCATTTTGTACTCCATTTTATTTTTTTAAAATCTTTATACTTCATTTTATTCTTTTAAAATCCAAATATTTTCCCTGTTGTAAAATTTGGAAAAAATAAAATATCATTTGCAGACCTGATTTTAGAATAATGGTCAAAATGGCTTCTGTCAATGATTGTTTCTGTATATATACAAAATAAACTTCCATGAAACTGGCAAAATGCACAAGCGGTGTAATAGGAAATTGGCAAAAATTACAGGGAAAATGTTTGGATTTTAAGTAAGTATAGCTTGAAGATGGAGAAACAGAAAATGAAGCAGGGAGAATAAGAAGGCGAAAAAACTTCAAATATTTTGCAGCGACAAAAAGGCAATCTTTTGTTAAATTAAGCATAACAATAAGCCCAGGCCCGGGCAGCTCAAAGCTTATGGAGTTTTCAGACTATAATTATGTAATAATGGAAGGGAAAAGAATATGAATACTCAAATGATGATCTGTATGGTGATCTTTGTAGCTACTCTGGTCAGCTATATGATGAATAAGATACCAATGTGGCTGACAGCAATGATCTCTCTGACTGCACTGTATTTTACGGGCTGCATTGATGCAGCTGGTGCACTGGCTGGTTTTTCAAATGTTAATACGCTGCTTATGGCAACTATGTTTATAGTAGCAGCAGGTTTCCGCCGCACATCTCTGGTAGATGGAATGTGTGGTGCCATTATGAAATTGACAAGAGGAAGTTTTCTTACAGCCTATTTTGGATATATCCTGCTTGCTGTATTACTGACTAACTTTATTGCCAGTCCGATGGTTGTATATGCAATCGTAAGTCCCCTGTTGGCAGCTCTTTGCGATAATACTGGTCACAGTCGTTCTCAATACATGTTCCCGATCATGGTCGTATGCGTAGCATGCTGCGGTATCCTGCCATTATCCACTGCCATCCAGCAGGCAGGACAGTTTACAGGATTTATGGAAACCTATGGATTTACTGGCATGAGCATTCGTGCAGTTGACTTTACAATTGGTACATGGCCGATCCTTATTATTGTTCCACTATGGGCATTACTGGTTGGACCCAAATTTACTCCTAAAACACCAGTAGTTCCCATTGAAGCTCTGGAAAAGCAGAATACAGGAAAGCAGGCACAAAAACTTAGTCCAACTGTAGATAAGATTGGGATAGCTGTTTTTTTCGGTACGATCTTGTGCCTCATTTTTTCCAGTAAATTACATCTTACTACATGGTCAGTCGCATTGACCGGAAGTCTCCTAATGGTATTGTTTGGGGTTGTAGACCAGAAATCTGCATTGCGTGATATTCCCTGGGATATGCTGATGCTGTTTGTAGGTGCATTGGCTTTAGGAACAGCTTTGACCAATACCGGAGCAGGCGATATGATTGGAAATGCCCTTGCATCTGCTGTTGGCGGAACTCATAACAATTATGTATTAGGTGCACTGTTTTTCCTGATTCCATTCGTACTTACCCAGTTTATGCTGAACCGTTCCGTATCTGCAGTATTTGTTCCAATCTGTCTTCTGACCTGTTCTGCATTGGGAGCAAATCCGACCGGACTGGTACTGTTAGTTAATGCAGGTTCTCTGACTGCATTTTTAACACCTATGGCAACTCCAGCTGTACCAATGTGTATGGCTGATGGAGGTTATGATTTACGGGCAATTTTTAAGAGTGGTGCATTGATCACATTGATCCTGCCATTTATTTACATCTTTTATACCATGACTGTATTCCCTGCATTTTAGAGAAAAGAAGGGAGAACATTATTATGACGCGGGAAGAGAAAATTGCAATTGCAGATATGGTACGCAACCGGGATAGATTTGGTCCGGTCAGTCCGGAAGAACTTGCTGCACTGCCGGGAAAAGAAAAGGAACTCTGGGTCCATACAAAAAATGGAAAAACTGTGCATGTTTTTGAAGAACGTCCGGATAATTTACCAGAGCAGGCTGCACTGCTTTTAAATTTTCATGGCGGCGGATTTTTGAAAGGACGTACAGACCGGGATCGCAGATATTGTTGCTGGGTTATGGAGCAACTGAATTGTATGGTCTGGGATGTTGATTACAGCCTTGCACCGGAAGCACCATTTCCTTTTGCAGCGGAAGAAGCTTATGAAATTGTAAGTTATGTATTTGAACATGCAGCAGAGCTTGGAATTGATAAAGAAAAGATTATTCTTGCCGGACACAGTGCTGGTGGTAATCTGGTGGCATCAGTTTTGATCAAAAATGCGGAGACGAAAGAACTAAATCCCTGTTGTGCGTTGATGGAATATTTTCCCACAGATAATACTGCTGACCCAGTAGAAAGGCTGTCAGAAGAACTGAAAAAAGATCCGTTTTGGGTGAAGCGTGCACAAACAGAAAAAATGTATACTGATTTTTATGTAGGAGATGCTGATGCATCGGATCCACTTTGTTCACCTGCATTTGCCAAAGATGAGACATTGGCTGTATTTCCGGATTGTCTGATTATATCAGCAGGGGAAGACAGCCTTAGAGATGAGACAGAAGCATTTGGAATGCGTCTGGTAAAAGCAGGGGTCTGTGTGACTATGCAGCGGATTATTGAAGCTATGCATGGATTTACTACGAATCGGACACCAGGCTGGGAACGGGCACTGGACCGTCAGTACAAATTTTTTCAGGAGCATTTAAGATAGAACAAATGTCAAAAGAAAAGATATTATATGAGGAGTAAGACAATGAAGATTACAGATGTAAAGCTGCGTTTTGCAAAGCATTACCTGTTTGTACAGATATATACTGATGCCGGGATCACAGGTCTTGGCGAGGCTGGTAACTGGGGGTATTTACAGGCCACAGCAGCTGCTATTGAAAAGTTTGCAGATTACCTGATCGGAAAAGATCCATTCCGTATTGAGGATTTTAACCAGAATTTCCTGCGTTCCGTGTATTTCCGCGGTTCAGTGATCATGAGCGCTATCTCTGCTATTGATATTGCTTTGTGGGATATTAAGGGTAAGGCACTTGGAGTTCCGGTTTATGAGCTTTTAGGCGGAAAGACCCGCGAAAAAGTGCGTGTTTATGCATCTGTTATGCATCTCACAGAAGATAACAATGAACTTGCGAAGCAGTATCAGCAGTTGCAGGAAATGGGCTTTACAGCTGCAAAGATCTTCTGCAACGGTCCGGTCAGCGCACCAGATGGAAAAGGGGAATTTTATTCCAGCCGCATTGAACGTGAAGTGGAAAAGGTACGGGTATGCCGTGAAGCTGTTGGAAATGATTTTGATTTTGTGCTGGAAGTGCATCGGGGCATGACACTGCCGGAAGCGGTTGCGTTCGGCCGTGCAGTAGAGCCTTACCGACCTATGATATTGGAGGATCCGGTTCCACCGGATAATGTAGATACCATGGCAGAAGTAGCATCCAAGGTGGGTGTTCCTATTGCTACAGGAGAGCGTTTTATTGACCTGCGCGAGTTCGAGGTGCTGATGTCACGCCACGCCTGCCAGTATGTCCGTCCGGATGTGTGTGCAGTAGGCGGTATCACTGCCAGCAAAAAAATCTGCGCACTGGCAGAAGCACATGATGTCCTTGTGATTCCTCATAATCCACTAGGACCGGTGTCCACAGCAGCTTGCCTGCAGATCTGTGCGTCCATTTCAAACCTTGGTATCCAGGAACTGCCTGGTTTCTGCTTAAATGGTGCAGAAGACAAGATGGTAAAAGAACCACTCCGCTTTGAGAACGGCTGTATGCTGATCCCGGAGGCACCTGGTATTGGCGTGGAGCTGGCAGACGATGCAGAAGAACTGTATCCGGCTAATGAACGGGGCAGCAACGCAGCCCGCCGTGCCTTTGATGGTTCTGTGAAAGACTGGTAATGTAAAATCGAATAGAAAACACAGTTTGACCACAATATTGTTACATTTATTCTCTATGATTAGCTGCGGTAAAGGAGAGTAAAGCGATGAAAAAAGAACTGATATTGACAGCAATTTTAGCAGCTGTGGCAGCAACTGGATGCAGCAGCAGCCAGGCACCTGTACAGAAGACCCAGACACAGGCAGAAACAACAGAAAAGGCACAGGAAGCAGCACCCAAAATGCCGCCTGAAGGTCAGAAAGGTGACAAAGGGGATAAGCCATTTTATGAAGGGATGGGAATGGCACAGACCCCAGACATTTCTGAACTTCTTACAGGAAGCATGGATCTGGCTGATTATAAAGATAAATGGGCCTATAATGAGGACTATGACTGTTACAGTCTGGAATACGTGGTCTACTGCGAAAATCCCGTTGACCCGGTAAAGGAATGCATGAATATTTATGTGCCTGCAGCATATATGAATGCAGATGGAACCATTAATGAGACGGGTGAGATAAACGGTTACACAGCCCAGAGCGCGCCTATTATCTACAAAAATGGTGTTGGCGGATATGCAGAGGCAAGGAGACACAGTCAGAGGACGGAAGCTATATTGGAAAATCCCCCGCAGGCCTGGTTGATCTAAAGGCAGGTGTGCGCTTTTTAAAGGCAAATGATAAGGTAATGGCAGGTGATGCTAATAAGATCATTTCCATTGGAACCAGCGCAGGAGGAGCAATCCGGTTACATCAGTGAGTGGCAAAATTTACTTTTGACACTCACATCATAAAATGCTGTTGTAGTCAAAAGGAATTTTGACCACAACAGCATTTTTTATGATGTAAATTGGATTATGATAGCATTTTTACGGACATTACTTTTTAGGCTGGTAGCGGATATCAGACACTGTATACACTGTGATAAATGCATGTGGGTCTTCACGGTTAATATAATTCATCAGTTTCTGGTATTCTGACTTATCTACAATGGTAATGATCTCATTGCGCTTTTCCATATGGTAGGCGCCGATGGATTCATAGATCGTAGCGCCGCTGTGCAGGTCATTAATGATAAATTGGCGCAGCTTTTCTTCTTTTTTGGTGATAATGCAGACCCGCCGTTTTACATTGTGGTTAAAGATAAAATGATCCAGGATGATGCCGTTAAAATAAGTTCCCAATACACTTAAAACAACCGTTTTTTTGTCATACACGAAAGCTGCTGAAAGGGCAACGCACATGCCGGATAAGGACATGGCCTTCCCAAGATCCATATGGAGATATTTGTTCATGATCTTGGCAACGATATCCAGACCACCGGAAGAAGCATTTCTGTTAAACAGGATGCTTAAACCGATACTGACGGTTAAAATATAGCATAAAACATCCAGTTCCTGACTGTCAGTTAAGGAGCCGGTGTGCGGGAAGATCCTTTCAAAAAGGGCCAGAAAAAGGGGAAGTACAATACTGGTGTATACGGTTTTAGCCCCGAATTCTTTTCCGCAGGTGAAAAATCCGATGATCAGTAAAAGTACATTTAAGATCATGGTGATGGCTGAAAGGGGCAGAGGTACAAAGTTAGATAAGATAATGCCAAGACCGGAGATACTGCTTACGGAAGTATGGCTTGGTAAAAGAAAAAAGTACACAGCTCCGGCTACGATGGCCATAGCGGCTGTAAGGATCAGCGTTTCTTTGATCAGTTCTGTAACATGTTTGTTTGAATGGTTCATGACACACCTCTGTGGGATTATAGTTGGTTACAGTTAAGCCAGGAACTGTAACTGTATCTGCAACATTCATTGTACTATATATCACCAAATATAACTATATAATAAAAATAAAAAGTTGACAAAAAATAAGCCTATTTCAAGGCTTTTCGGTACTTTTTTGCATTTCAATGTGTCAAATTTCCGCGTCATAAATAGTTGACAGATCTGTCATTCCATACTATACTAATAACACAATTGAGATTTGGGCGTGTTACTGGTAAAGCAGGCATTAACCGAAAGGGCATCGAAGAGATGTCCTTTTGGTTGATGCCTTTTTCATTTTCCAAATAAAACTACACTTCCCAGAAGCAACTGAAACGGATTGTTTTGGGTATGCTGATAGGAGCAGGTTTCTTTTCTGCACAGGTGAAATACGTAAAATGGAAAGACGTTTGCGCGTTTGCAGGAAGAATTTTCGGGAGATGTGAAAACTGTCAGAAAGACACACCTGAATACTCAGAAAAAAAGGAGAAAGAACATGAAAGACAAGATTTTTGGGGTGCTTCAGCGAGTAGGACGCAGCTTCATGCTTCCGATTGCGGTGCTTCCGGTTGCTGGCCTCCTGCTGGGGATTGGAAGTTCCTTCACTAATGAGACTACCATTGCAACCTATGGCTTACAGGGGATTTTTGGTAATGGAACCGTCCTGCATGCACTGCTTATGATCATGAGCAAGGCAGGAAACGTCATTTTTGATAATCTGCCGATCATCTTTGCGGTGGGTGTTGCCATTGGCATGGCGAAGGCGGAAAAAGAGGTTGCGGCACTTTCGGCTATGATTTCTTTTTTTGTGATGCATGCATCAATCAACGCAGTGCTTTTATTAGCAGGAAAAGTTTTAGCGGACGGAACAATTGCCTCGGATGTGCTTGAGGGAACCATTGCCAGTGTCTGCGGTATTCAGACCCTGCAGATGGGTGTATTTGGCGGTATTCTTGTGGGACTTGGTGTGGCAGCACTCCACAACCGGTTTTATAAGATTGAACTGCCAAACGCACTGTCATTTTTTGGCGGCTCCCGTTTTGTACCGATTATTTCTACCGTTACTTATGTTGGTATCGGTATTCTGATGTACTTTATCTGGCCGGCTGTCCAGAATGGCATTTTCGCGCTGGGCGGTCTGGTTACAGGAACCGGTTATTTCGGAACCCTGATTTTTGGTATCATTAAGCGTGCGCTGATCCCGTTCGGCCTGCATCATGTGTTCTATATGCCTTTCTGGCAGACTGCGGTAGGTGGCACCATGATGGTGGATGGAAATCTGATTCAGGGCGGCCAGAACATTTTCTTTGCGCAGCTGGCTTCGTCAGATGTGACGCATTTCAGCGCGGATGCTACCCGGTATTTTTCCGGTGAGTTTATTTTTATGATTTTTGGACTTCCGGGAGCGGCGCTGGCCATGTACCGGTGCGCGAAACCGGAAAAGAAAAAGGCAGCAGGAGGTCTGCTTTTAAGTGCGGCGCTGGCCTGCATGTTTACCGGAATTACAGAGCCAATTGAGTTCTCTTTCCTGTTTGTAGCACCAATGCTGTTTGCGGTTCAGGTGATCCTGGCCGGAAGTGCCTATATGGTTGCGCATATTTTGAACATTGCAGTGGGTCTTACATTTTCCGGTGGTCTTCTGGATCTGGTGATTTTCGGTGTGCTGCAGGGCAATGCGAAAACCAGCTGGCTTCGCATCATTCCGGCAGGAGTTGTGTATTTCCTTCTGTATTACGTTTTGTTCAGTTTTCTGATTAAAAAATTTGATTTGAAAACACCGGGACGTGAGGATGATGACGAGGAGACGAAGCTCTACACGAAGGCTGATGTGAATGCCCGCAGGACTGAAGCGAAAGAGGGAGAAAGCTGCAGTCAGGCAGAAAACAGTAAAGACAGCCGGAGTGCAGCCATTGCAATGGGTATGGGAGGAAGAAACAATATCACTTCCGTGGACTGCTGCGCGACACGACTCCGCTGCTCTATCGCAGACTCGTCGCTGGTTGATGAAAAGCTTTTAAAGTCGACTGGCGCGGTAGGCGTGATCGTAAAAGGGCAGGGAATCCAGATTATTTACGGACCGCAGGTGACTGTGATCAAATCCGAGCTGGAAGCTTATCTGGCAGAGGAACATGAGGAGGATACCGCAGAAGCTACAGATAGTGCAGAGAATATGGGCACCAAAGTGACTGCGGAAACCGAAGCATCTGTGAATCTGGCAGAGAGCAAGAACATCGCAGAAAACATCCACAAACTTTACTCTCCGTTCCAGGGCGTATTAAAGCCAATCACGGAGGCACCGGACGAGGCATTTGCCAGCAAAGCCATGGGAGACGGCTACCTGGTTATGCCGGAAGATGGAATCGTTGAGGCACCGGAAGATGGTGAAGTCATGTTTGTATTTCCGAGCAAACATGCGATTGGCCTGAAGGCGGCGGATGGGACGGAATATCTGCTCCATATCGGTGTAGATACTGTGAAACTGAATGGGGAAGGCTTCACGGTATTTGTAAGTGATGGACAGAAAATTAAGAAAGGCGAAAAGCTCATGGAATTTGACCCGGCCTATATCCGGGAACACGCAGTGAGCGATGCCTGCATCGTTATTTTTACAGGACTGACAGAGGGAGAAAGCTTAAGCTTAGAAGGAGAAAAGCAAGTGAAACGGCTAGAGCTGATTGGTCAGATAAGAAAGTAAGATAAAAATAAGATAAAAACTTAGGGAGTATTTATCATACGAAACAAAAAGTACTTTCTGCATCCTAAGGTTGTCGTGTATAATAACAGGACAGGCATAAGATGCAGGAGGTATTTTTTATGTATCGGGTAATCAAAGTATTGAACAATAACGGAATTCTGGTGCTGGATGATGCCAACGGTCAAGAGCAGATTCTTCTGGGAAACGGGGTCGGCTTCGGACATCGTATGGGAGAGCGAATGACAGAACTTCCGAAAGGCCGCCGTTATGAACTTGTGAGCGAAAAAACGCCGGCGCTGATCCGTGTAAACGGCATTGATCCGATTTATATCGAAGCAGCCGGAAAAATCATAGAGATGGCAGAAGCGGCGATGGGACCACTGCAGCATGATATTCTGATCCCAATGGCAGATCACATTGCTATGGCAGTAGCACGGGCCAGAGAGAAGAAAGAAATTCCCAATCCGTTTCAGCATGATATTGCAGCTTTATTTGGAGATGAGTATGAAGCGGCCAGAAAAGGATGCGAAATCTTAAAAAAAATGACGGGAACCATCCTTGGAGAGGATGAAGCCGGTTTCATTGCCCTGCATATCCACGCAGGACTGGCGCAGGAGAATCTGGCGGATTCCCTGGAAACAGCCCGTCTGGTAGGTGTCTGCATGACCATGATCGAGGAAGGAGCCGGAAAGAAGCTTCCTTATGGCTCTCTCGGTTACAACCGGCTGATGAGTCATGTCCGCTATATGCTGGCCCGGGCCGGAAAGGGAGAACGCACGGATCTTGATCTGGAAGCATACGCAAAAGCGCAGTTCCCATTCGAATACGCGCTGGCTGAGCAGATTTTGAAAAAACTGGAACAGGAGCTGCGCATGACGTTTGCGAAAGAAGAAACCGGATTTCTTGCGATTCATATCAGGCGGGTAACTGGTGGAGAATCTGCAACATAAATGCAAAAATATAAAATGATAAAATACAAAAACGGAAAAAGTTGCGGAAAACACTTTTCAAGTCCGTATATTTTTGCTATACTATCTCATCTTTGACAGTTGATTAGTTAAAAAAGTGACACAATCCCTGTAAATACAAGGGGTGTGGCACTTTTATCTGCATACACGAAATATAGTAATGTTTTATCTCCGCTTACTTTTTTTCTGAATTCCTTTCATTTTCCGTTTTGTTATGAATTGATAGTCCGTTCTGAATCCGCAGGTTTCATGGAGATCGTCAGTGATTTCCTGACGTTCATATACAGGCATGAAGCCCTGTTCTTCTACATCTGCAAATTTTATATCTTTTAAAGTGTGAAGTAATTGTTCTGTAGTATAAGTTCCTTTCAGAGAGCGGTTTAATAACCGAAAATGTAACAGAGCAAGAAAGCAGGTAAGGAAGTGAGCTTTAATCCGGTCTTCACGGTTTAAGTAAATGGGTCTGGCTTCAAAGTCTGTTTTCATAGTTCTGAAACAGTCTTCAATCTGCCATCTTCCTTCACTGACTTTTAAGATATCTGCAACGTCATCATTAAGCAGATCGGTACATACCGCATAAAGACCGTCATACATTTCTTCTTCTGCAATCTTATCCGTATCGAGATAATAGTGGATCTTAGCTTTTTCTCCTTCGTTGGTTACAGCTACCTTATTTACAAATCTTGCAGGATCATTTGGATTTTTACGCTGTTTTTTTAGAGAACCATTTGCAACCATTTTTTCTGCCCGACAGATCTGCTCCGCACGGATGGTTTTCTGGTAAGCAGCATATTTAGGGGAGTAGGTTATGATTAATCTTTGATCCAGTTTTTTTGTTGTAAATGGTTCGTCTTTATAATAAAGATGGTTCTTGTCATCATCTGTCAGTTTTGTGAGGTCAACAGGTTTATCATCTGAGAGACGTTTGAAGACAGTTTTCTTTAAAGCCCATGCCCGGTCTTCATCAGGCAGCTTTTTGATGGACTGAGTGACAATAAATGCCCTCTGTCCCATGTAATTAAGAACACGGTTATCCTCAGAAGCAAGTCCGGCGTCACTGCAATAGATAAACTTATCACAGCCGAATTGTTGGAGAATCTTTGTTTCTAAAGGTTTTAAGGATTTCTGTTCATTTTGGTTTTCAGGAAAGAGTGAGAAAGCCAAAGGTATTCCGTCACCATCTGTAAAGAGTCCCATTTGAATAATGGGATTCGGACGGTGCTCTTTGCTTTTTCCGTATTTTTTATCTCCATCTTCCTGTTCGATTTCAAAGTAGTAGTTTTTGTGCAATCATAGTAAAGGATTCGATCCATTCTGTCACCGAGGAAAAAACTGTTTTTATAAACTTCTGATTGAATAAAATCTATTTCAGAAGCAAGAACAGAAAGAGCTCGGTAAACATCATGAAGTTCATAAGTTGGAGTCTCAAGGAACTGTTTTGCTGCCCGGAAGGAAGAACTTTTGCTGGAAGGTTCCAGAACCCTTGTATAAATTAAATCAGATAAAATCGCATTAAGATCATACTCGAATTTATGTCGACTTTTGATTTTTCTGCAGACAGAATCAAGCTTAAGGCCATAGTAAATAGACTGAAGAAAAAGATATCCGCCAGAAAAAAGTTTCTGCTTATTATAGTCCATGAGTCTGTTGGAATGAAATGGGATCATAACAGTAGCATCCTCTTTTTCACTTTTATATTTCAGTGTTTCAAGACGAGCCTGTTCATTTGCCCATTCAACAACTCCGTCACGATCCGTGTGGAGCTGAGCTGATAATTCAGCTAATGTACCTAATTTTCGGATGGTTTTGGAAGTACTTTTCCCATTAGCATTTGTATAGGACTGAGTAATGTAAAAGGACTCGGAATTTTTTGATTTTGATGTTGTTATACGCACAATAGTCACCTCTGTCACTATTATACTGTATATCACTAAATATTACTATATAATAAAAATGAAAATTTGACAAAAAAATAAGCCTATTTCAATTCGCTGGATGCGCGCAGATGGCAGAATACCTATGTGAAGCGGGAAAAGATTATTGCAAAAGTATTGTTCCGATACTTCCCGAAGCCGGGTATGCTCAAATAGTGTTTTAAGTGCGTTAGAAGATCGCGGAACAAGGATTCAAAAATGAGAGAGTGGATACAGAGCAGGTTTTAAAAATCTGTTTTGTATCCGCTTTTTTAGTTTGGGCAGAAAAATCAATCTTTCTCATTCGGGAAAATGGATGGTTCTTCTGTCGGATGAGAGGTGGAGAAAATGTGTCTCTTTTTGAGGGTCACAAGTTCGATCAGGATCTGCGCAATCGCGAAGAGACCGATTCTGGGGTTTGTGTCGACATTGGCGAGCTCCTGATTATGATCGTTTGAGAAGAACGCAAACGAGCTCAGAGAGACGAGAGGGCTGTCCCGTTCACAGGTGAGAAGAATCGTTTTGATGCCTCGCTCGAAGGCCGTCTCCATGATGGACTGATAGTACTGGGGATCTCCGTGCGCGCTGACAATCAATAAAACCGAATCCCGGCTCATTTGTCCGATCAGACTGCCGAGAAGGCGTTGCCATTCGATCAGAATACAGCTGTAATCAAGGCTTGAGAGCACCGCATGCAGGTAACTTGCAATCAGAGAGCTCAGATTGGAACCGCAGATGTAGATTGTGCAGTCGCTGGTCAGAAGATTGGCGACTTCCTGAAGCGCATCGAGATCGAGCTGTTCGAGATTGTCACGAAAGAGCGCAAGAGAGTGTTCAATGATGTTATCGGAGAAGAGTGCAGAATTTTTCTGTTCCTTGAGCTGTTGGCGGAGCTGATATTTAAACTCATTGAAACCTTTGAATCCGAGCTTCTGGCAGAAGCGGACGATCGTTGCGCTTGAGGTATAGAGCTGATCGCTCATCTCCTCGAGGTTCATATAGAGGCACTGAGGAAAATGATTCTCAAACCAGTCGAGAATCTCGGACTCGGTCGGAGTCAGAAAGAGTGAGTGGGCCTGTTCAAAGATCGGAATCATGGGAATCTCCTTTCTGTTTGTAGTCGAGATTAGGCGTTTGCGAAACGCCAAAAGCCGCATAAATACAGCTTTTTTTCTTATTAAAAACAAAATATCTCCTCAAGGTTTATGGTAAAATAGAGTTGCGAGAAACTATCAACCAATCCACCTAAAGGAGATATATCTATATGATAACATATAAACAGCTCACTTTGGCAGAAATTTTTGAAGATTGCCAAAATAAATTCGACAACGACAAATATCGGTTTCTTTCTCTTCTCGATGAAGCCATTAACCTTGATGAAATTGTTCCTCTTTCTTTTGTTTCTCACTTCCACGCCAGTATCGGAAGACCTCGCAGGCACAAACTTTTTTCGATGTTTAAGGCTCTTCTGCTCCAGCGCATTTTTTCCATCCCAACGGACACGCTTCTGATTGTGTTTTTGAAGTACTCCCAGGAACTGCGTGATTTCTGTGGCTTTGATGTTGTTCCGGATGGCTCCAAATTCACACGGTTTAAACAGGATTTTTTATTGGACTTACAATCGATCCAGGCTCATCCAGATATCGTTGTCGGAAAAAAATCGGATTCTCCTGATGAAGACAAATCGCTTGCTGACTCTAAGGCACTGCTTCCAGTTTTGATTGATTTTTTCCAGAAGCATCCGCTTATACAGCCAAAAACTTTTCTTGGAGATGCTGCCTTTGACTCCATTGAAATCTACAAATCTTTTTTGAATGAAGTTGGATTTCAAAAGGCTTTTATCCCTCTGAAAACCAAGATTTCCATAGAAGGAATTGACTATACTGTCAACGAAAACGGCATTCCCTGCTGTCCTCATGATCCGTCACTTCCAATGAAACGAGAAGGAAGCAAATCCCATCTGCGAAGCAAACTCCCTACTATGAAATTTGTGTGTCCTAAGATGAAATGGGAGTACAATCCTGCTGACAAATCAAAGCGCCGCGTATGCCATTGTGACAATCCATGTACCTCTTCTTCCTGCGGGCGAATGATCTACATTTATCCGGAAAAGAACCTTCGTGCTTATCCAGGAGTTGAACGTGGCTCACAGGAATGGGAAGATACCTACAAGATCCGTGTAAATGTAGAAAAATCGATCAATCATTTCAAGGATAGTTTCTGCATTGCGAATCGTAAAACCCAGAATGAAAAAACACTTCACGCTGATTTGCTTTTTGCAGGAATCACCCAACTTGTTACTGTTCTCGTTGCTGATAAGATTCATCAACACCAATACATCCGAAGTCTGAAAACACTTATAGCCTAGGACTTACCACTTGTACAAAACGGATGTAGCTTATTTAAGTGCGCCTAAATATACATGATTCGCACAATTGAACTGCAAAATGTGAGGCAGTTATCTCATTCGGATAGATGTGGATAACTTTGGCTTAATTGCAAAATTGAGTTTCGCGATCACCTATGTAGTCGAGATAGCAGTTGATGATCGCGCAGATGATGTAGAAAATTGGCAGACGCGAAGTGAACTCTGCACCGTTGTTTTCTCTCTGGTCAGTGAAAAATCGATAGTTGATGTCAGCAAGGGAGGCGATGCTGTTGCTTGAGTACGGAGTGATTGCGAGGATCGGAATGTTGTTTGTGCTTGCAATTCGCGCAAGGCGCTCGGTCGGACCAAAATTTCCAGAGGTGCTGACGAGAATCAGCAGGGCTTTTCGGTTCAATGAGTACAGAAGATGCTCGCACATCCGCGCGGAGGCAGTTCGGTAGACATTCTGACGACCGATCGAGAAGAGCAGTTTCTCAAAGTAATCGCATGGGATCTCCGTGATTCCGGCGGGCGAAAAGATGTAGATTGGACAATCACTGTCAAAGAAGGCGAAGGTGCGCTCGAGGAGATCCTGAGAGATAAGGTGGGAGGTTCCGGAAATGTTGTTGAACATCGCGGAGATCATGACCTGACGTTCCATGGAGATCGAGGTCGGAAGTTTCTTGGACGCGGAATCGACACTTTCCTGATCCGGCTGCCTGGATGCATTTGTGCGGAGTGCGTACTTGAACTCGGCAAAGCCTGAGAAGCCGAGCTTTCGACAGAAGCGGAGCACGGTCGCCGGGGAGTAGGAAATCACCCTCGAAAATTCGTGGATGCTCATCTCGCAGGTCTCTGAACTGTGACCGTACACATACTGAAGAATTTTCAGTTCATTTTTGCTCAGACTCTGAATAATTTGATCGTTTAACTGAAGCGGAAACATGAAATCCTCCTTTTTCGGGATACTTTTGTGCATTTTTAAAAAACGTGGGAATCTTGCATAAATTCTGTCTTTTCTGTTTTTTATTTTATGGCAAAAACATCCTATTTGTCAATGAAAAAAATTACTATAAGAGTAATAAATAATAAAATATGAGACTTGAATCAGAACAAACAGAAACTATTTACATCTTATTGAGAAACGAGTATGATGATGTCAACAGAAACGAAGAAGGTATCTCAAGAGAGAGAAAGGAGTAGCAATGAAGAGTTATAATGTATGTATCGTAGGTGGAGGAAGCACTTATACACTGGGATTCTTAAAGTCCTTCGTAAGACTGAGAGAGGAATTCCCGTTAAAGAAACTGGTTCTGTTTGATATCGATGCAGAGCGTCAGGAGCCGATCGGAAAGTATGGTGAGATTCTGTTCAGAGAGCGTTTCCCGGAGCTTGACTTCTCCTACACGACCGACATCAAGGAAGCATACGAGGGAATGGATTTCGTATTCATGCAGATGAGAGCTGGCGGTCTTCCGATGCGTGCAAAAGATGAGCACATTCCGCTGTCCATGGGAATGATCGGACAGGAGACCTGTGGTGCCGGTGGAATGGCTTACGGCCTGCGTTCCTGCGTAGACATGATCAAGGCTGTTCATGACATTCGTAACTATGCTCCGGATGCATGGATCTTAAACTACTCCAACCCGGCAGCTATCGTAGCAGAGGCACTGCGCAGAGAGTTCCCGGATGATAAGAGAATCTTAAACATCTGCGATCAGCCGGAGAACGTAGTACGTTCCTGCAGCCGTCTGCTTGGATGCAACTGGGAGGATCTTGATCCGGTATACTTCGGTCTGAATCACTATGGTTGGTTCACCCACATCTATGATGCACATACCGGTGAGGACCTGCTTCCGAAGATCCGTGAGACGATCGCAAAGAACGGCTTCCTTCCGCAGGATGCAGAGCAGAGAGATCAGTCCTGGCTGGATACTTATGGAATGGTACAGACCATCATGTCTGACTTCCCGGATTACCTGCCGAACACCTATGACCAGTACTATCTGTATCCGGATTACAAGGTACAGCACCTTAATCCGAACTTCACCAGAGCAGATGAGGTTATGGCTGGACGTGAGAAGAGAGTCTTCAGCGAGTGTGCAGAAGTTATCAAGGAAGGTAAGTTAGGAGATCGTTTCCACGCTATCTCCGATGCACATGCAGAGATGATGATCAAGGTTGCAGAGGCAATCGCATACAACAAGAACAGCCGTCACATCCTGATCGTTGAGAACAACGGTGCAATCGCAAACATGCAGGACGATGCAATGGTTGAGGTTGTTTGTGAGCTGGGTATCAACGGACCGCGCCCGATGAGAGTCGGCAACATCCCGCAGTTCTATCTTGGTCTTCTTGTAAACCAGGTATCCAGCGAAAAGCTGATCGTAGATGCTTACTATGAGCACTCCTATGAGAAGGCTCTTCAGGCATTCACCCTGAACCGTCTGGTCGGCGATGCAAAGAAGGCTAGAAAGGTTCTGGATGCCCTGATTGAGGCAAACAAGGGAATGTGGCCGGAGTTAAAGTAATTGTTAAGTGCTTTGTAAGTTGCTCTTTTGAGTAAATATATGAGAAACATATGAGAAACATATGACATCATGGGGGCATCAGAGCAGACATCATTGAAGAGACCGAAGAAGCTGTAGGGACACAGAAATCTGGGAGAAAAGAGGGCTGTGTACACAACGTATAGAATATTAAATAATTATTAAGGCAAATGTAACACAACAGAGGGGAAGCAGAAAATATGTGAAAGGCGCCACAGTTTGGGAGCTGTGGCGTGGGAGGTTTAGTATGAACAAGAGCAAAGTCATGAACTTCTTCTCAGACCTTGGCCGAAGCCTGCTGATGCCGATTGCGGCATTGGCGGCTTGTGGTATTGTTCTGGGACTCAGTGCTGCACTGTTAAAGGCACAGGTACAGGCTGCTGTACCGGTATTGTCGGTAGGAATTCTTCACTTCATCATCACGACAATCAACAAGGTATCCGGCATTGTATTCACCCTGATCCCGGTTCTGTTTGCAATCTCGATTGCATTCGGACTTGCTAAGGAAGAGAAGGAAATTGCGGCGTTTGCGGGTTTCATCGGATATTATACATTCCTGGTGGCATCCGCCTGTATGATTAATTCTGGTTTTATGGATTTCAGTGCACTGAAAATATCCACGATTCTTGGCGTTGAGACGATGGATATGGGTGCAGTTGCCGGTATGATCACTGGTATCGTGACGGCAGCACTTCACAACAAGTATCACAAAGTAACATTCCCGGTAGCTGTATCGTTCTACGGTGGAAAACGTTTTGTGGCACTCGTTGTAATTCTGGCTATGACAGCTGTTGGACTTATTGCTCCGCTTGTATGGGCTCCGGTTTCCATGGGAATCGATGCACTCGGCGGTCTGATTTCCGCTGCAGGTCTGGCAGGAATATTCTGTTATGGATTCTTAGAGCGTCTGCTGATCCCGACCGGTCTGCATCACGTTCTGAATGGTATCTTCCGTACCACTGCAATCGGTGGTGTGTTCCAGGGTGTTGAGGGATGCTTAAATATTTTCCTTCAGTTCGTAGATAAGGTAGATCTGTCTGAGCTTCAGCCGTTCACAGTATTCCTTGGACAGGGCAAGATGCCGATGATGATGTTTGGTCTTCCGGGTGCAGCACTTGCAATCTATCGCACCGCACCGGCAGAGAAGAAGGCACGCGTAAAGGCGCTGATGATCGCAGGCGTTGCAGCCAGCGTAGTATCCGGAATCACCGAGCCGATGGAGTTCTCCTTCATGTTCGTAGCACCGGCACTGTTCGTCTTCCATGCAATCATGGGTGGTATTTCCTTCATGCTGATGGCAGCATTCAAGGTTATCGTTGGTAACACCGGTGGTGGTCTGATCGATTTCTTCATCTGGGGTGTTTTCCAGCCGGGTTCTCACTGGTACTGGATCGTGATTGTAGGACCGTTCTTCTTCATCATTTACTACCTGGTATTCAAGACTTATCTGACCAAGAAGAATCTGTCTATCGATGTTGCAGATGAGGATTCCGAGGAAGAGACCGAGACTGCTGGCACTGCATCGATTGGCAACAAACAGCTTGCACAGGCACTTGAGATCATCGAGGGTCTTGGTGGCAAGGACAACATCAAGGTAGTTAACAACTGCCTGACCAGACTGAGAGTAGACGTAAAGGATATGTCCGCAGTCGATGAGCCGAGACTGAAGAAAACTGGTGCAATGGGCTTCGTTCACTCAAGCGATGTTCACATTCAGGTTATTTACGGACCGAAGGTTGAGGAAATCGCTGCAAATGTGCGTGAGGCATTGAAGAAAGAGACAAAATCTGCACCGAAGCAGGCAGAGTTTTCTGCACCGATCACAGGAAATGTGATTCCGATGGAGCAGGTTCCGGACCCGGCATTCTCTCAGAAGATGATGGGTGATGGATTTGCAATTGAGCCGACAGAGGGCGTTGTTCAGTCTCCGGTAGACGGAATTGTAGAAGTAGTATTCCCGACCGGACATGCCGTTGGACTTCGTTCTGATGATGGTTCTGAGATTCTGATTCATCTTGGAATCGACACGGTAGAGCTGAACGGAAAAGGATTTGAGGTTTCTGTAAAGCAGGGCGACCGTGTAAAGAGTGGAGATGTTCTTGTAAAAGTAGATCTCGACTATGTGAAGAGTGCAGGTAAGAAGACCGTATCTCCGGTGATTTTCACAAGCGGAGAGAAGATTACACTTCTGAAGAAGGGCATGGTATCAAGGGGAGAAAAATCCGTGATCCGAATTGAGAAGGCGTAAATTAAGTACTAAAAGGTTAATGACAGTTTGAGGGTTGTATAATTTGAATTAGAAAGTGCCACAGAATGGTAAGGGAAATCCAGAAGTTCTGTGGCACTTTTTTGTATAATAGGAAATTGCGTCCTATTATACAAAAAATGCTCCGCGAGGATGCTTATTATAAGGCAGGGATTTCGCTTTTAAGATAAAAAGTTCCCCGTTTTGCCAGGGATCCATCTGGCAGAACGGGGAATTCTCATATTGAATAAAAAGTTACTGTTTTTTCTGCATAAGCAATCAAAAAGGACACCTTTTATTGTATAATTATGTTACCCACAAAACAACACGAAAGAAGGTGTCCTTAATGAAAAATTAGCATTAAAGAAGCTGCTAACTTATATGAAAAGTGTATATAAAATCCCGGAGAAAATCAAGGGGTTATCGGACAAAAGAAAAAGAAGATCGATCCCATTGTTTAATATCGTCATGCCGGCACTGCTCTTTCTGATGCTGCAATATGAGAGTTTTCATACAGTTTTTTCTGCGCCTGAAAGTATGGGAAAACGATTGAAAAACTGCATACATGGAAAGATACCTAAAATTGATGCGGTCCGTGACCTTCTTACCCAGATAGATCCAGATGAGATCCGTGAGATCCACGACCAGACGATCGATATCATAAAAAGCAACCGTGTATTTCGGGAAGGGACTATAGGTGGATATGTTGTAGCCGGTATCGATGGAGTGGAATTGTTCAACAGCACAAAAAAGTCCTGTTCGGACTGCCTTAGCCGGAAAAACCGTGCAGGTGAAACAGAATATTTCCACCGGAGCGTGGTCTGTATGACAGTAGGAAAAACGCCACATGTAATCCTGGGCCAGGAAATGTTAAAACCGAGGGACGGAGCGGAAAAAGATGAAGG
>ENA-OQKP01000792-OQKP01000792.1-human-gut-metagenome-genome-assembly--contig:-NODE-792-length-20463-cov-16.947384_pt1 | contig 20463 bp, 25 predicted proteins | sample MGYA00242780_ERZ504802 | MGnify/ENA primary metagenome ERZ504802 (study PRJEB26092, sample SAMD00036406) | human gut metagenome | host: Homo sapiens | study: EMG produced TPA metagenomics assembly of... | reverse complement strand
AGTTTTGTAGGGTATTTGAAAGGAAAAAGTACACTTATGATCTTCGAACGCCATGCAAATTTAAAATACAAATATGGAAATCGCCATTTCTGGTGCAGAGGATATTACGTAGATACTGTAGGGAAAATGCAAAGAAGATACAAGAATATATTCAAAATCAATTACAAAACATAAATGTCAACATTAAAATGTACATTTTTGATCATTTAAGAATGTACATTTTTGCTATTCTTCCTCTTGATCGGTATATTTTTTTTAAGCGATAAGATTTTCCTGTGATATTTACCACATGTGCATGATGTAACACTCGGTCAAGAATCGCATTTGCGATCACTGGATCAAAAAATACATCATCCCATGAATTAAAGTTGATATTTGTGGTAATGATCGTACTTCTTTTTTCATATCGCTTGTCAATCAGTTGGAAAAACAGCTTTGCATCATCTTTTTCAATCGGAAGATAACCAAGCTCATCAATGAATCAGCAGCTTATATTTGAAAAAGTGTTTTAATCTTGCTTCTAGACGATTCTCCAGTTTTGCTTTTTTTAGCTGCATGATCAGATCATGGCATTTGATAAAATATGTACTGTAACGTTTTTTTGCTGCAGTTACTCCAATCGCAGTGGCAAGATGTGTCTTACCTACTCCGCTCGGACCTAAAAACACGATGTTTTCAGCATTTTCCAGAAATCTTAAAGTTGCAAAATCCTTGATCTCTTCCGGATTGACGGATGGCTGAAATTCAAAATCAAAGTCACTGATCCCTTTTTGATGAGGGAAAGCTCCGACTTTTACCATGGAACGGATCATGTTTGCTTCTTTAAAATCAATCTCATAATTCGTTAGTTTACAGAGACCTTCCGTAAATGATAATGGTGACGAAGTGATCAGATCGATCACTTCATCAAGATGGAGATCCATCTGATTCAATTTCAGATACTCAAGGTTTTTCTTTAATTGTACATATGTGCTATTCATTTTTAAACATTGCTCCTATCTGTGTCAGGTTTTCTTTTGCGATCTTTTCAATATCCATTGTCTGCTCTTTGAACGTCTGTTTACTGATAGCAACATAATGATCGTGTGTATAATTAAGTTTTTTTGCACTGATCGGATGTATCACGATCAGTTCTGTGTTATAATACACATACAGATAATTATCATATACCTGTAATACCAGACGTTTTCCAAGATATTTTGGTGGTACGGAATATTGATTGGAACGATAAGTGATCATACAGGATGAATTCACTTTTACAGTTGTATGGATCATCTGATAAGGCTTTCTTATCACATTGCGTGGAAGTGGTGATAAGTGAGCCTTTTCTTTTTGAAGATACATCACAGGGATCCTTCCGGTTCCTGGGTGTACCGCATGATTGATCCGTTCATTCAGTTTATGGACCAGTTGATTGAGCTCATGATAATCGAGAAGTCCGTTATAAGCATAGAGTTCATCGAGCAGTTTCATCGGAGCTTCTACTTTTGCTTTTGTCTGAGGCCGTGCAGCAATACAGGGTCGTACCTTAAATCCATAATCTGAAGCAAACTGGGCAAAGCGTGGATTCACTTTTCCTTTACTGTAAGCAGTCCGTGGTTGATCCATGACCGTCTTCATGTTATCTGTCAGAAGTTCTTCAGGGACTCCACCGAATGTTTCAAAGGCATCATCGATAAAGGAACATAAGATATCCTGTGTTTTCGATAATGATAATCTGTAAACACGAAACCGAGATGATGACAGCAGCAACACAAAGATGTTGATATCGATCCATTCACCGAATTTTAACAGAAACTTTATGGATTCTTTCCAGTCCAGCTGTGCCTGTTTCCAAAGAGGAGTTTCAAAACGCAGATGAGATTTTTTTTTGATATGTCGTTTCTGCCTTCGTTCAAAATAAGACTGGAATTCCGAATGCTGGCTGATGTATCTGCGGAAACTTGACTGGGCACAGGAAAGCCCATGATTATCTTTTAAGAATTGCCATAAAACACGTTTATAATAGAAAGTCTGCTGGTTTTCATCGGAAAGAAGATCTTTGATATATCATAATAATCATCAATGCAAGATGAACGCCTGCGGGCTGTTGGTTTTTCATATCCTTTTAGATATTTATCAACCGTCCGTCGGTCTTTTCCAAGCTCTCTGGCAATCTGACTTTTATTAATTTTCAATGTACTGTCCTCCAAAAAAGGTTTTAGTTTTACCAGATCCCTTAAAGAATTGATCTGAATGTCACTAGTAATCTTTGGTGTATATATCATAATAATTCCTCCGTAGAGAATTTATTATAATGTGATTTTGTACATTTTTAAATGATCATTTCTGTACATTCTTATATTAGCATTTATATTACAGGCAGCTCATAGGAATAATCATTGTAGGCAATGCCTGTATTTCCGTAGATATGCTCCAAGAGATAGCCGAAGTTGTTCTTATCCAGCCTGCGGAACTGAAAGCGGCGTGAGATTTTGCTTTCCAGCAGCTTTTCCATCTTCATAAAACGGTTAATCTCATCATTACTCATGGAAACAAAGTCGCCCATGAGCTTGTGGTTGACTTCATAGAGAAAATCGGCAAAGGTCATAGCTGCCGACTTCCTCATGCTCTTTAGGTTGATTTCTTCCTCATTCACCAGCAGCTTGAATCCAAGAAAAAAGCGGTAGTCAATCTGATTTTCCCCAATCATCTCTACTAACGCCTCTGTCTGTTCATCTATCTTTGCACAGGCAACATCACGAAGTCGCCCTGTGATTCCTTTTTTGGAACGCTCCTGCACCGCACGCAGGCTGTCCTCTGTGGCAATTTGCAAAGCATGGATTTTTCCGACACGGTTCTGTGCGATAAGCTGTCGGAAGTTGTCATGCACCATGTACTTTTCTTCTGGTGACAGGAACGAATAATTGTAAGGTGTCAGCTCATAGTAGGCAAAGCACTCGCCGTCATGGTTGAATACCAGATTGTTTTCAATATACTTAATCGGGAACATATATCACACTCCTAACTGTTGTAATCACGGGATTGAATGTTTCTTTTTTCAGCCGAACCGCCTTTCCAGCATAGGTCACTTTTGGTCGCAGCAGAAAGCTGACACAGGACTTTAGGAATCCAAAAGGCTTTTTCCCGTCAAAGGTCTTTTGCGACACGAACCAAGTAAAAGCCACGGGGATTCCAAAGTATTTGAGGAACGCACCGTCAATCAAGGAAAAGGGCGGTAGCTCCCCAAAAAGAATCACCACGAACCATGCCATTTGACTGAACGTGAGGGGGAACGGGAGCTGAAAGTCGTTGATAGCGTAAATGACTTTCTCCACGCGCCATATGCTTGTATAGCTTTTGATTTTCTTCAATGTTCAAAGCTCCTTTCTTTTCTAAATGGAAACAGCAGCCTGTTTTCACAAGCTGCTGCATAAAAAATGCCAGTGGTTCTCACTGGTCGTTGCGTTGATATTTTGTTAATAGGGACATTCAAACACGCCATGATTGGTAACGACAAAACGCCCCTCTAAATCAAGGTCACGCCCATAGGATTCATAGTCTATGTAATTTCTTAACCTGTCTGGTATCTCTCCAAGACTTTGACATTCATCTATAAAATAATAGGCAACGTCTGTCATATCGTTGCAGTCGGGATAGTGGATAATCTCGTCGGCGTGTTCGCAAAGTTCCTCCAAGCTGCTGTAACAGCATAACAGTTCAGAAAGTTCGTCCTGTATATCTTCTGGTAAATCCTCCACCATCTCACACAGGCGGTTGACTTCCTCAATCGGCGTGTATTCGTCAATCTCAAAGGGCAGCTCATAATCATGGATAGCATATTCTTCATAAAATTCATTCAAACCGATACGCTCCGCCATTTCGTCATAATCGACGGGCAGCGTAAACCATGCGCCCACAAGCTCACCCTTGTTGTATTTCCCAAGATTGGCGATATAGATTCGCATTTCTTCTATATCACATCACCCCTTTACTGATAGCGGAATACGCCGCTGGGTGTAAACAGGTATCTGTCCTGCATTTCCAGCTCGTTTCTGTAGGAACGGTAATCAATGTGCTTTTGCAGTTCGTGGGGAATCTCACCGAAGATACATTCCTCGCAGATAAGGTATTCTGCCAGTGCCGCACCGTCAGCCATGTCATAATAGCGTATTTCGTCCTTATGGTCGATAAATTCATCAAACCCGTAAAACCATCTCTGTATGATGGACTTCATTTCGTTGCCGATAGGCGTACCCTCCATTTCCTGTACCATGCGGCATTTTACGTTGATTTCCCACAGGGGCATTTCACTGTGTACCTCAAAAGGCAGCTCATAATCAGCTATCTCTAACTGTTCTTCATTTTCAACGCCCAGTCTTTCTCTGACTTCCTCCAAGTCCACAGGGCAGTTGAACCAGCCGCCAGTGTAACCCTCGTCCTCGTCGTCACGGTAAGGCTGGGTATTGTTTAAAAGATAGATTCGCATTTCATACAAGGTTTATCACTTCCTTTCCTGTTTTCCAGTATTCCCATTATGACAGCGTAATCTACACCGAACACATAATGGCAGAATTTTTCCAGTTGTTCCTCTGGATAGGCAAGCGGCGAGTGCTGCTTGATGATTTCCCATACCTCACGTTTGCGGTAGGGCAGGTCGGAAATGTATTTGCAGCCGACCCAGTCTTTCATATCCTCGAAAATATCTGTCTTCATGTTGTCCTCTTGTCTTAAAATTTTGCATGAAAAAAGCAGCAAACCGTTAAGATTTACTGCTTCAAATGCCTATTTTTTTGTTTTGCTTAAAATTACTGATAGTGCAAAAGTATTCTCAATAATATGATGTATTTGTCGAACATTATCGCATTGTATATATGATTTTTCTAATCTGTCCTTTGTTGTCTTGTCCAAACGATGTTTGAAATTTGTTTCATATTTTTCGAATGCCATTTGTCCAATCCTTATTTTTGATTCAACACTTAAATCTTCAAAGTGAATAATCTTATCAAAACGATTATAAATCGCACTACCTAAATTCTCTTCGATGTCTTTTAAATCTGTATAATTTGAAGTACATATTATAATAGATTTCTTTAGTGTTAGATAATAATTCTGGTCTTCGTAAATACCCTCATCAAAAAGTTGATAAAATGCACTGTGAAAAGAGGGATGTGCTTTATCAAACTCATCAAGCAATAAAACATTAGACTTTCTATCTAATAAATCTTTTGCAAAACTTTTTTCATAATGCGCACCTCCAAATAAATATGTAGCAAATTGATTGTTTTGATACATAGAAAATTGTTTTCTAAATATGGGTTCACCTATAATCTTAGCTATATATTTTGCTGTTTCTGTCTTACCAATTCCCGATTTACCATAAAATAATAAAACTACAGGTTTTTGTCTGTACTTCATAGTAAGGGGGAAAAGAGCTTGCAATAATTCAAGTTTAACATCTTCCTGCCCTATAATTTTATTGTCATATTCTTCATTTATTTTGAGTAAATGAGAAGTTGTCAACCGTTTATATCTTTGATATTTCACGTCTGCATTTGGATATAATCTAAGAATTTGTTCACTTATTTGTAGTGGTGGGTTCTGAATATACAAATTTTCTACGTCAAATTTAGCAAGAAAGTTTATAAAATTTGTAATAACATGTTCTCGAACTCCAGCATATTCATCTGAACTTATCACAAAATTTTTTACATAAATTTTTTCTTCCTTGTCTTCTTTCGGATAGTCACCATTTTGATTTGGTATTACTAATTTCATGGTCTTTCCGTCTTTATCCGATTCATAAACTAAATCAGTTAAATTTCTATATTCTTTTGGAATGATTCGATTGAATTTTTCCTTTGAACCATAATATATAATTACTTTATTCAATACTCATCACCCCCGCCAATACAATATCAAAAACATCTAAGTATTTTATCGAGGACTCACTTATTTCTCCAGTTACAATTTCCTTAACATTAGGTATATTAGTTGATGATTTTATTTCAAATTCCTTTTCTAAAGATAATTGTTCTTTCGTACATTGCCCCACTTTGACACCAAAATACGATAAATTCATTTTCGATAAATCAGCTAAGCTATAATCATTTTTAAATGCGTTTATATTAAACCTCAAAACACAAGAAGGCTCTTTTTCACTATTTAAAAGCATTTGATAATATCCTCTCTCACCAAGAAGAGCATTATTAAGTCCCTCAAGGTCTATAGGAATTTGCTCTTTAGGTACAATATTTAGATATGAACTATACATCCTATACATAGAAATAGAATTTTCTGGAGCATAAACACCATCATTATGGAATTGTTGAATATTTTTATCTTCACTTGCCATTGAAATATAATCTGTTAGAAGAGTATTGGTAACTGTACTTTTTATTAACTTGCTAGTGTTTGCATCAAAGTTTGCATTGGTATTTCCAGATACCGAAGACTTGATAAATGAAAATAAATTAAATCCGCCTTTAGCTTGTACATCAATTTCGGCAATAATTTTTGCTAATCTTTCTTTATTTTCTGTGGTTGTCCAGTCAATTTGTCCACCGTTTTGTATAGTAATATAGTCCGTTGCCGCTGTTTCATCAAAATAAACCACTTTCATCATTTTCGGACTTTTTTTGTTCTTTGCCATTAGTATTCTCCTCTCGAATATGTAAGATTCTACTAATGATATTATATCATTTAGCAAAGTATTTTACAAAAGAGTTCTAATTGAGTTACGCTCCGATAATCTTATTGAATAAGTTCAACAGCACATCTTTTACGCCAGCGGCATTGAACACCAAGCCGACAGCGATTAAAGCAATCACCAAGAACCTGATAAGTTTGGAAAACTCTCGCTTAAATCCGAGATACACTCCGATAACAGCGATTGCCATAAGCACAAGGGACTGTGCGTTAGATAAAAACCAGTTGTATAAGTTCTGTCCAAAATTCATTATTTCTTTCTCCTTTCCATCATTTCAATTTCTCTGTCTGCGGCTTTTGCTGTCTGCATAAAGCACATGGTAACTACGCCACAGCCTGCTCCAAGTAAGAACAGGAACAGGTCAAATAAAATGCTTTTCATGTTGTCATTCCTCCTGTGTTGTGATTTTTTCTGTGGAAGTTGTCTGCTGTTCAATCAGCTTTTTGTGACGCTCTGTGAGCTTTGCATGGTTCAAAATATCTTTGAGATACGTTGTTCCGTTGGTATAGTCTATCTGCTGCAAGACTTTCCAAGTCGGGGCAACCTGCCTGATTATCCAGTTCAGCGTCCGTGTGAGCGTGTACGGTTCTGGTTTGGTCGTTAATTTCAAACGCCCACGATCAGAACCGATAAAGTACGCCCATCTTTCATTGGTTTTCCATTCGCTGCGTCGCTTGTCCACCTCCTTGTCAGCGAATCGCATATAGCGGTTGATAATATCAAAAGCGGTACGCTCTGCGTCATGGTAGGTCAGCAGGTCACGCACCGCATAATAGGCTCGCTCGTTCTTTAGCCTTATCTCAAAATGGTTTTTGATTTTCGTATCTTCAAGGGGAATCTCGTATTTGACATACTGTTCATAGTCCTTTTCGTAGATACAGAAATAGACTTCTGATTTTAGCGAACCGACATACAATGTATTTTCCATACCGTATCTATCCTGTTCTTTGCTTTTAACAAGCTCACCACTACGGTAGCTCTTAAAGCTGCGGAATACGGAAATACATTCTTCACGGTTGCATTTCTCTGTCAGCTCTGGAATATCTAGGATTCCTGCCATATCGTTGATGGCAAGGTCAAGACGTTTCATCACACCTCCCTCCAACAGAGCGTCCATGAGAAAGTCATACCAGCTCCTGTGCTACGCCAGAAGATAGCTTTCCATTTGGCGGCAGCCTTTTCCTTTCGGTTCCAGCAATGTGCCTTTTTCCTCGTCGGGCGAAGTCAGTACGAACACATCACCCAAGACATAATGCTCTGAATAGGAATAGAATCCGAAGTCCTCATGTATCATCACATCAAGCCTTATTTTGAGAATATCCTCAACAACGTGCTTAACGTCCTGTGAGGGGAAACGGATTCTCACATAATCCAAGACCATTTCCAGCGGATTTTCTGGATTCAGTTTGTCCAGTGCGTCCGTCAGTTTCGCCTTGATTTCTTCTGTCAAGGCTACTTTGCCAGATTCCAGCCTGCTAATGTATTCTCGGCTGACACCAGCCATGACCGCAAGCTGATTCTGGGAAACGCCGTACTGCGTCCGCCGTTCCTTGAAATGGTCTATCCAGTCAGTATCATTCAGCCATAATCCCTCCAATCAAAAAAGGGAATGTGATAGTTTGCGGTATTGTCACATTCCCTTGAATCTTCTAAAAGTCCGCTGTCTTAGCGGCTTTTTCCATATGTGCGCCTAGCGGCGCACGTTTCTAACGGGTTAAAGTCCAGAATCCACCCGGTAGTGGGAAGGATATAGCCGAAGGCAAGGGTGTCCATCGTGAGGTGGAATCTGAAGGAAGCTGGATGTGAGGAAAATACTAACTCACGGGCAAATCTCTGGTCTGACGGACAGAAATCTCATACGAGGTTATGCATGAGGGTAAGGTTGCATATCAAATCAAAGCCCAATAATTACACGGAATCATGCATGATAGATGAGGCAGATGGATGGAGAGGAAGAAACGTGTGGTACCTAGGGAGGTCTGTGCGGTACGCCTTGAAAGAGGTAACCATTGCATAAAGCAATGCTGAACGCACAGAAGTCAGCAAAGGCCATAGTAGCCGAGAGGTGAAGGACCGAATCAGTAGGAGTCTTGAGTATGACCGAGAAAGGAGGAATGACCGTTTATGGCAGAAAACATTGAAAACAATGGCTGTTTGCAAAGAGATAGTGCGGAACACGAAGGGTATGCAAAAGCGTCTAGGTCATTCAATCGGATATGGAAATAAAGAGACAGTGTACAGCCGAGACTTTTGGAAGCGATACTGTATAAAGACAACTTTAACAGAGCGTATAAGAGAGTCAAGGCAAACAAAGGAGCGCCAGGAATTGATGGCATGACCATTGCGGAGGCTCTTCCATATCTAAAGGAACATCAACAAGAGATAACCGACCGCATTTATCGTGGAAAGTATACTCCGTCTCCAGTAAGACGAGTTGAGATTCCCAAACCAGATGGTGGTGTGCGAAAGCTTGGCATACCAACAGTGGTAGACCGTACACTTCAACAGGCAATAACCCAACAGTTAGTGCCAATCTATGAACCGCTGTTTGCAGAGGGTAGCTATGGCTATCGTCCGAACAGAAGTGCAAAAGACGCAATACTCAAGGTTAAGGAGTATGCCGAACAAGGCTATACATTTGCTGTAGTCCTTGACTTGTCAAAGTATTTCGATACTCTTAATCACGAAATTCTCATCAATCTTCTCCGAAAGAATATAAAAGATGAACGTGTAGTACAGTTGATAAAGCGCTATCTGAAAAGCGGTGTAATGGAAAACGGAGTAGTCATTGACACAGAGGAAGGCTCACCACAAGGTGGAAATCTATCACCATTGCTGGCAAATGTCTACCTCAATGAGTTCGACCAAGAATTTTTGAAAAGAGGTGTTCCATGCATAAGATATGCAGATGACATTGTGCTTCTTGCAAAGAGCAAGCGAGCAACAGAGAGACTCTTGGAAAGCAGTACAAAATATCTTGAGGAGAGGCTGAAACTTACAGTCAACCGAGAAAAGAGCCGTACTGTCAGCGTATTTGCAATCTGAAATTTTAAATTCCTTGGTTTTGCATTGGGAAGGAACGGAAAAGGCATTTATGTCCGAGTTCATCCGAAGTCATGGAAGAAGTTTAAGTTTAGACTGAAGGAGTTATCTTCCCGTAAGCGATGTCAGTCAATCAAGCCAAGTCTTGAGAAAATCAAGGTGTATGCGAGGGGATGGCTTAACTACTACGGAATTGCAAGTATGAAGAACAACATAGATGACATCAACAGATGGCTCTATCACAGAATACGTATGTGTATATGGAAACAGTGGAAGAAACCGAGGACAAAGGCACGTAACCTCATCAAGATGGGAGTGCCCGAAGACTTGGCAATGCAAGCGGGTAATACCCGACGTGGACATTGGTTCGCAACGCATACAGTTGCAATAAACATGGCAATGACAAAAGAAAGACTGATAAACAGTGGCTTTTATGATTTAGCCACAGCCTATCAGTCTGTGCACGTCAACTATTGAAACCGCCGTGTACCGAACGGTACGCACGGTGGTGTGAGAGGACGGCGGTTAGTCATCGCCTCCTACTCGATTTATTGAACTGTTTCCAGATAATTTGTGCCCCCCTGTTAGATAACGGGGGCGAATGGTTGGTGTGGCAAGCCACACCAACACAGGCTAGTCCGTACCTGCGGCTTTCGCTCTGCACGCCGCCTGTCCGTCCTGCCTGCTTTTTGACAGTCTGCCGATTTCCTTTAGAAAGTCATGCCCTTTAGGAACAAGGGGCGTGTAAAATTCCGATATGACGCTCGTTCCTGTATCGACATAGCCACGTCCTTTTATCTGTTTCAAGAAAAAGTCCTTGTTAACCTCACCGAACATCATAGAATAACCTAGCTACGACATACGCCCCAATGCTACACGGAAATTGAACTGGTCACGGATTCCGTCACCGAGATATTTTGCGTCTGGACGCTGGCAGGCGAGAATCAGAAAATACCCAGCCTGCCGACCAAGCATGACTATCTGTTTGAGCTTATTCAGCACAGCGGCATTTTCCTTTGTCGTCAGCATTTCCATAAATGCCACATATTCATCAAAGATAAGGAAGTGGGGAGCAAGACCGAGATAGGCATAGTTTTCACCTGTCTTATAGTTTTCCATCAATTTCATGGATTCGCTCCTTGCCATCATGCCATCATAGAATTGCTCAATACAAGCAGTTATATCTTCCTTTTTGTAATAGACTTCTGGCATGACAGCGGATAAATCCGCAAGGTCGGCGTTCTTAGGGTCTAGCACATACATGACCGCATTGCATTTTAGCAAAGCCTCAATAATGGTAAGGATAAAATATGTCTTACCGCCGCCAGTGCCGCCAGCAATCAGCATATGGGGGAGCTTGTCATATTCCCACCAGACATTTTTCATCAGACGCAGACTGCCATGTTCCGCCTGTACCTCGTCAATGGTGATACGGTTGGCAATCGTATCATAGATCAGGACGTATTCTACATAGCTGTCCTTTAGTTCTTTGGAAACCAGCTCGCAGTATAAGCCTGTTTCCAGTTTCTTTTCCAAATGCAGGAGCTGGTCTTGATATTTCCCCAATGTAATTTCTGTGCGGATATGTAGCAGTCCGTGTTCCATGCGGTAATACATCTTAGGAAAGTAAATGATTTTTTCTTTCTTGCTGGTTGCTGGCAAATCCTTAAAGAATCCGCTGTCCTGTGTGGTTTTCGATTCATACCACCCGTTTTCCAGAATCATCTTTGCCAGCTTTTGACGGTGAAAGAGCTGCTTTACTCTGTCATACTGGAATCTGCGGTATAAGAGGGCAGCCGCCCCACAGATTAGAAGTGCCGCAATGACAGAAACTATCATGTAGGGAGTGACTGTCAGATGGACGCTGCCATCTTGCAGGAAATGAACTGATTTCCAGTCTGTTGCTGCGATTGTCTTTAGGTTTAGCAGCAAGACTACCACAAGAAACAGCAGGAGCAGCGAACTAGCCGAGAAACGAAAGACCAGCAATTTGTCGCTGGCTCTGATACGGTTTCCACGCTTTTGAAAATGTAGCAAATAAATTCCTCCTTTCCACGAAAAAAGCAGCAAACCTTGAAGATTTACTGCTTTATTAGCACTTATGAATTATTCTTGTATAGGTGCTGTTTGAAATTTGTTCGACATAATACTATCAATGTATTCATCAAACTTTTTGGCATCCAAAAACTCTTGATGTTCTAATACAAACAGCAAAGAATATCTTAAAAAATCAACAGCAATTTTAGAAACATCAAACTTTTTCCCGTTTATTTCAAAATACTTATCTTTGTCTTTCAGCTTTCCACCATGAACAATTTTGGAACGATAGTTATATATTGTTTTCATTATACTTCTACAATTTGTTGGAGTATATAGTTCGTTATGTTCATGGGCAAATATAACAGGAATTCTATTTGAAATAGTATAAGTGATTTCTCCTTTTGTTCCTCCTGCTATAAGAGCTTCGATTCCAATGGTAGCGTCAGTTGCCATATCGTCCACTTCATTTCTTAACATACAACGGTTAAAACGATTTAAGGCAAATATTAAATTGCTTTTTTTGACATCTTTTTCAAACTTTAAAATATTTTGATATACAGATTGTAATTTTTTCGATTGTTCACTGCTTACTCTAGAAACAGGAAGATCTATCCAGAATTTCTCTATTTCTTTTGGATTAGTAAAATGAGCTTTTGCACCGTATAGAGGAACAAGGTCTGCACAAAAACTATCAATCCATTTTATTGGACAAGACAAAATTTGTTCATATCCTATTGTATAGCCAGTCACAATTCTAATAGCCGCCATAATATTATCAATTACTTGAAGGGGATATGCATTATAATTTTGAGTTGCACTATTAATTGAAATATCTCCTGTATTTTTAAAATGATAATTATGAAGTACTATCATGTGTGTTGCACAAGCCGCTACCCAATCTTCTTTACTAACTTCATAGGGACAGGCTTGTTGTCTGGATTTTTGAATTTCATCCGTCATACGCACAATTTCTATAGTTTCTGACAGTTTTATGTTATCATCTTCGAATGTTGCTAAACAAATAGGAATCAAAATATCTATTTGTAGCTCTTTCGCAAGATAACGCAATAATTTTTCTGACACAAAAGGTTTTAGTTGTTCTTCTAAATCACTGGGAATATTACATGATGAATTAGTTACATATAAATATCTTTCAACAATTTCTGTATTTATATATTTGATTCTATATTTTAAACTTTCTAAATCGTCTTTATCAGTTATCAGTTTTCTCAACTCTGGCATAGAATCTATATATTCTACCAGAGCATTAAACTCGTCTAGTGTGGTACAGTCTAAACAATCATTTGCATACCCACGGAATATTGCACTATACAAAATTGATTCTTTTGGAAAGTCATTCATTTTATATTTGGGTATGTCATAAGTGAGATATGGAATTTTTTCAAATAACTCGGCGAATTCCGGACTATCTCTTGAAAATATAGAATCTTGAATAGGATATTTATAATATCCATTTATATGCTCATGTTCTTCAAGGTACTTGTGTGCTTTTATTGCTGTTTGTTTAGAAAGCTCTAGTGATAATTTTGCAAATTTTTTAACAATAGCGGCATCTACTAACAAATCAATTCCTCCTTTGTATAATGATATTGTTAATATCATTATACAACTTGATAAAAATATCGTAAATAAGTATGGGACTACTTCTTATTTTGGCTCTGCATATTAGTTGTAGATTTATGTGTTGGTAATTCCTTTATTTTTAGAATAATATCGTCTGCCTTAATGTACCAGTCAACGTCTGCTCCTTGAAAAGTAGCGGTTGCCACCGTATCAGCCACAGGATTGATGATTTCCACCTTTGCGTTGTAGTCAAATTCTTTTAGCGGAACAGTGGCAGGAATACTTACCTGTATCATGCGTCCTTGTTCCTTACACTTCAAATCGTAGGTACGTTCCTTGATTTCTTCAGAAACCGTACCGTCCTCGTTCTGGATATGTACCTCACGACGCAGAGCCGAGAATTTCAATACGCCGAATGTTTTTTCTTTGTCAATAATGATTCCGTTTGCTAATCTCATAGATTCCATACCTCCTTATGCTTTCACCATGTCGTCTGCTGACAGGATATAATTTGTGAAACCTCTTGTGCCGATTTTATAACCCTCTGCTGTGATTTTGGGATTGATAAGTTTTACCCTTTCCTCTGATTCAAAGTTTTTCTCACCAGCAGACGCAGGCAGTACAACGATAATATCATCTGCTCTCTGCATGTCTGAATAAAGGTTAAAGTTACGGGAAACGACCGCCATGCGTCCGTTGATCCTGCGCTGTTCCACCTTATTCTCACCTGCAAATTCTAAATGCCCGAATGTTTTTTCTATGTTAGGAATAACGTGTTTTAATTCCATAATATACCTCTTTTCTTTCTATATTTTATTGATAGTGTCATTCTGCTGTCGGGATAATATCTGTCTGCCTGTGGATTATCAAGGGCAGGCGTTGTGCTTTGCACCCTTGACAATCCCCATTCAGAAAGATAAGCCATCATCAAGCAGAATTTAGCCAGATTGTCAGATATACGCTGACTTTTTTATGATGGGCGGTGAACGGGACGTTGCTTTCATCAGCCGATACCTCCCGTATTAGTCAGCTTTCTTTTTATAAAATCTCTTGTAGGCTGCGAAGATAAGACCAGCACTGGAAATTCCAAGCATAGCCAACAGTGCAGCTAAAGGTGTATTGTCACCTGTTTTTGGAGAGCTGCCAGCTCTGCTAGGTGTTTCTGGCGTATCGGATTCCTCTGGTGTGACAAGGGTTTCTGGTTGTTCCTTGACGGTCACGGTCTGTCCCTCGTCGTCAATGTCCTTATGTTCCGCTACCTTGATAGGCTTGTCTGGATTCGTCACGTCGTATAATTCCTCAAAAGTGACAAGCTCCTTGCCTGCAAGCTCGCTGGCATTGAAAGTAAATGCCATTTCGATTTTCATTTTGGAATCCTTTGTGGTAAATGTGTAATCATTTTCCACAGGTTTTCCGTCAACAAGTAGCTGTGCGTTTTCAGATTTTACCATCTGCCAGCCTTTAAGCTGGTACTTTGTACCTTTTTTCAGACCGTCTAAAGTAACGGTATCAACGATAGTCACACTTTTACCAGCGACGATTGATTTTTCACCTGTTGCTTTATCAGCAGCAGTTGTATGGATAGTGATTTCTGGTTCGTATTCATCTGTCAGCGTACCTAAGTCAATCACGGTCTTATTTCTTGAAACCACCACATCAAAAGCAGGAATCAGCGTCATTCCCTTATTGGAATCGCAGCGCAATTCCTCAATCGTATAAGTATCGTAAGGCAAAGCACCTTTGCTGTCGTCTGGTGCGGAAGTACCGAACCAGATACCGTCCTCGCTGGTCTTGCCCTCGTTGGTATTCTGTGTATGGGAAACCCAGTCAGCAGAAGTTGAGAACTGACCGTTTGCGTCCGTCACGATAACATGACTTTCACCAGTCGTCTTGCTTGTGATCCTAAACGGAACATTCGCAAGACGCTTGTGTGTGCCAGCAGCGATTTTCACGCCCTCAATGTCGCCACGTTTAATCTGGTTGTAAATGGAATGTTCTTCATCTGTTAAATCAACGATTTTCCCATTTTCCGTGATTGCAAATTCAACCGCTTTTGCACCGTCTGTCAAATATCCCTCTGGTGCGCTGGTTTCTTCTAAACGGTATTTTCCAAAAGGTAGGGTATCTGTATCAGTCGCAGCAATACCGTCAATCCCTGTATGGATTGTCTTTACGGTTTCGTTTTTCTTATACAGCTTGCCATCAACCAAGACAGCATTATCATTTAAGGAAATGATTGCAAAGGCAGTATCTTTTAAAGTTGCTCCGCCCTGTGCTTTGGTATCTTTGGTTTCAAAGTCACGTTTCTGGATTTTGACACCGCCACGGATAACCTTGTCAGATACAGAATACTGGTTGCTGCCGCTTAATACTGCAAGCTCGCCATCTTCTGTAATCTGCGCCACATACAAGCCTTTTATCTGTTCTGAACTTCCAGTAGCCTGCATATATGCGCCCTCCAATAAGTAACCGTTTGGAGCAGACTTTTCTTCTACCGTGATAGTTCCCAGCGGCAGGCAAACTGTACCGTTTTGTGTATAGAAACTATCGCCAGATACTTTATAGGAATCAGCTAAACGGGTGATATAGTGGATTGCATTGTCGCTGCCTTTTTCCGCTTTAGTCTTTGTCGTCCATGTGCGTGTCGGCTCTGCTGGAAGATTATCTTTTGTATAATATCCGTCGTAATACTTCCAGACAAACTCTGCACCCTCCAAACTCGCATTACCCTGTGGGTCTGCTTTGGAAGTTTCCATATCAATCTTGAAAAGCTCAATCAAGGTATCTGTGACTTTAGGTGTATCGCTCACTTTCAAGGTAGCTGTTTCACCAGCTTTGACCGTAAGAGTATACACGTTCTTATCTAACTGGAATCCTTTGGGAGCTTTGGTTTCTTTCACATAGTATGTCGCAGCTTTTAGTTCCACAGTTTCAGTGCTGCCACTGTTATCTGTCGTAAGTGTGGCAAGCTGTTCTTTGCAGCTTTTATCAGCGTAGACACCATAAGTCGCACCAGTGATTGAATAGCAGTCGTTAGATTCTGTAATCCCTGTATTACTGGAAGATTTCTGAATCTTGCCATTTCCAACAGCCAGCTTTGCGTAAAACTGTCCTAATTCCTGTCCCTCGCCAGAGTAGATATAACCATAACAGTCATAACGTCCTTTATTTTCTTTGACAAAGGCTTTAGTACCTGCGAATACTTCATCTTGTATCGCTTTGGGGATTTCATCATAGGCAGCTCGCACGTTATCGCAGCCCCAGCCTAAATGAACGCTCAATCTCTGCCAGACCACTAACTGTCTTAACAGGTAGGCGTGCTGACTGCTTATCCCTTTATGACTGTCTGTGTACTGCTTGACGTATTCAATGGATAAAGCAACGTCAGCTATCTGGTCGGCACTCATGCGTGTGCTTGCGTCAGCTCTGGTCTTATAGCCATTTTTGAAATTCGTGTTTATATCTATGCAGTAAGCGTCCTCGCCCTCGACGGTCATATGCCCCTCGTTGAATGTTGAGCCGATAGAACCGACATTCATTACTTTTTCAACGATTCCTACACGTTCCGCAGATTCTGTCCAGTATTGCGTCTGCGCTGCATGAACCACAGTAGTAGGTAATGTGGTAAAGACGGTTGCAAGGGTAAGGACACCCGTAAACAATCGTTTCATAATCTTTATCATAATTTTTTGATTCTCCTTTCTTTCTGAAATATAAAAAGGACGCTCATTTCTGAACGTCCAAAGGGTACGAGTATCTTGATTTCTAGTGACAAATGATTTATATTTAAAAAAGTAAAAATTGCAAAAAACTAAGCGCATTTGCTAACAGCTTGCTAACACTCTACGGTGTATGGCAGTACACCTACGGGTATCAGCGTCTAGCAATAACAAAGGCTTCGTCTTTATTTTTTGCCATTAAGCGCCCCATAAAGGATAATCGAACCACCAGCTACCACAGCTCATAGGGAACTCCTAAGAGAAAGCCGAGGCATTCCCCAAAGGGAAAAAATGAAAAACAACTTTCAGTTCGAATCTATTCTGAAAAATGCCAAAGGTGACAACAAATCATTCCCCAAATTGGGGAACGTTCTAATGTTACCAAATCGAAAAAATCTGTAGATTGACAACTCAAAAAAGAGTTGATAATCTTATATATGGTCGAAGGGAAAATCCAAGAAACCCAGTAAAATCAAGGGTTTGCGGCATGTATCGTCATAGCTCAGCTGGATAGAGCACTCGCCTCCTAAGCGAGGGGTCGGAGGTTCAAATCCTCTTGACGACGGACTTCAAAGCGTTCGAAAATGTTAGCTGGATTAGCTGACAACGAACGCTTTTGTTATTTTCAAATCACGTTCGTGACACAAAATTCCATTCAAAATGATCAATTTCCAGCTAACGCAATCCGATTTTTGTTAGCTGACAGCTAATCAAAATTACCGGTTTGCAAACATGGGTTTTAAGAAGTCCAGCTAACATTTGGGTTCCGCTCCGTTGTCACCCCTTATTTGGGGATGTAAATCAGAGAAAAGGCGGGAAAAGAAACAATCTCTCCCAAACCTGCAAACATGAATTAGCTGAAACAGTATTCAATTCTATTAGCTACAGCTAATGGTCAAACAGCAATGTCTGTTTGGAACTTTACTATCTATAAAAGTTCCAGGCAGGCATTTTTTATTTTCTGAATCCTGGAGGAAAGGAGTCAAGATGACTGAGCCAAACAGATAATCAGGAGAAAACGAAGAAAGAATCATAGAAATTGAGATTGAGCGTCTTCGTCCATTCAAAGAGCATCCGTTTCAGGTGAAAGATGATAAGGAAATGTTTCTTCTACAGGAAAGCATTGAGAAGTATGGAATATTAAATCCGCTGATCGTCAGACCTGTACCGGATGGCTACTATGAGATCATATCCGGCCACAGAAGAAAACATGCTGCGGAGAAACTTGGATACCGTAAAGTACCGGTAATCATCCGGGTATTAAGTGAAGATGATTCCATTTTAAGTATGGTAGATTCCAATCTTCACAGAGAACGGATCAGTTACAGTGAAAAAGCTTTTGCTTACAAACTGAAGAATGATGTATTGAAAAGAAAAAGTGGTCGAAAAAAGAGCCAAGTTGACCACAAAACACCAAGAAAGCGGGCAATAGAAATCATCAGTGAAGATTGTGGTGATAGCCCAAAACAAGTGCAGCGTTATATCTCACTGACAAAACTGATACCGGAAATGTTGCAGAAACTGGATGATGAGATTATTTCTTTTTGTCCGGCTGTAGAGATAGCTGCATTAAGTGAAAAAGAACAAAGAGAACTGCTTGTAGCAATGGAGTATGCACAGGCAATCCCATCACTCTCACAGGCCCAGAGGATCCGGCAACTGAGTAAAGAAAAACAGTTGTCACTGGAAAAGATGGAAGAGATCATGTGTGAAGTGAAAAAGGGTGAGATCACAAGAGTGGCATTCACAAACGAGCAGTTGCACAAGTATTTTCCAAATTCTTATACACCGGCAATGATGAAACGGGAAATACTGGCACTGTTGAAATTATGGAAAAAAGAATCATGGGAAAGTTAAAGGAGGAAGAAATCATGTGTAAAGTTATATCCGTAGTAAACCAGAAAGGTGGCGTCGGAAAGACCACCACAACCGTAAATGTAGGCATTGGACTGGCAAGAGAAGGTAAGAAAGTGTTGCTGATCGACGCGGATCCACAGGGAAGTTTAACCGCAAGTCTTGGATATGAGGAACCGGATGATCTTCGCATCACATTGGCAACGATCATGATGGATGTCATCAACGAAGAAGAAATCTCTCTGGAAGATGGGATTTTACATCACCAGGAAAATGTAGATCTTCTCCCGGCAAATATTGAGCTTTCCGCACTGGAAGTAACGATGGGAAATGTTATGAGCAGAGAAATGATCATGAAAGAACCAATTACGCAAGGGATATTGCATCGAGAGTACATACAACCTACGGAAGTCAGATCGAGGTATTTGAAAATGTGATCCCGATGTCTGTAAAAGCTGCTGAGACCAGTGCAGAGGGAAAAAGTATCTACATGCACTGTCCGAAAGGAAAGGTTGCCGAAGCATATATGAACTTAACACAGGAGGTTTTGAAGAATGAAAAATAGAAGTGGCGAAAAGATTAAGCTGGCAAGTATTGACGAACTGCTCGGAGTAGTAAATGAAGAATCTGCAATGGAGATAGAGATCAGTAAGATCCATCCGTTTAAGAATCATCCGTTCAAGGTGCTGGATGATGAAAAGATGCAGGATCTGGTAGAAAGTGTAAAGATCAATGGAGTGCTGACACCAGTACTGCTTCGCATGGATGAAAATGAAGAATATGAAATGGTGTCCGGTCACAGAAGAATGCATGCAGCACAGCTTGCAGGACTGACGACTATTCCGGCTATCGTAAGAGAATTATCAGATGATGATGCCATTGTAGCTATGGTGGACGCTAACATTCAGCGAGAGGAATTGTTGCCGGGTGAAAAAGCTTTTGCTTACAAAATGAAACAAGAGGCCATGAAACACCAAGGTTCTCGGACAGACTTGACTTTGGGACAAAATGTCCCAAAGTTCAAAAGAACAACGGAAGCAATTGCGGATGGGACAGGTGAAAGTTATAAACAGATTCAGCGTTACATTCGACTGACAGAGTTAATTCCGGAACTTCTTGATCTGGTAGATAACAAAAAGCTTCAGTTCACGGTTGCTGTTAATATCTCCTATATCGATAAGGAAGTACAGGAATGGATTTACGAATATATTAGCGACACTGGATTTATCAAGCCAAAACAGATTGCAACACTCAGAAATCAACTGAATGATGGGCCAATCAATCAGATTCAGATGTTATCAATTTTCAATAACTGTGTGATGGCAAAGAAAGTATCCCGGTCTCTCACATTCTCGGAAAAGAAACTGACAAAGTACTTTCCGGATGCTTACACAGCCAAAGATATGGAACAGGTGATTGAATCATTATTAGAAAAATGGACGCAGGAACAGTCCTGTTAAAGATAGAAAAAGCTAAGAAAACAAAGTCAAAGAAGTTTAAAAAGAGGACTTCTTAGCAGAAAATGAAAGGAGGAAA
>ENA-OQKP01000788-OQKP01000788.1-human-gut-metagenome-genome-assembly--contig:-NODE-788-length-20504-cov-12.716249_pt1 | contig 20504 bp, 17 predicted proteins | sample MGYA00242780_ERZ504802 | MGnify/ENA primary metagenome ERZ504802 (study PRJEB26092, sample SAMD00036406) | human gut metagenome | host: Homo sapiens | study: EMG produced TPA metagenomics assembly of... | reverse complement strand
ATGCGCGAGCAGGCCCAGATCGCCATCGACACCGCCGACTGCATCATCATGGTGGTGGACGTGCGCAACGGCCTGACCGCCGCCGACGAGGACGTGGCCCATATGCTGCGCCGCAGCCACAAGCCCATCATCCTCGCTGTCAACAAATGCGACAACGTGGGCGAGACCCCCATGGAACTCTACGAGTTCTATAACCTCGGCTTCGACGAAGTCATGCCCATCTCGTCCGTCCACGGCCACGGCACCGGCGACCTGCTGGACGCCGTCTGCGCCCACCTCGATTTCAGCGAGACCGTCGTGGAGGAAGACCGCATCCCCGTCGCCATCATCGGCCGCCCCAACGTGGGCAAGTCCAGCCTGACCAACCGCATCCTCGGTGAGAACCGCATGATCGTGGCCAACGAGGCCGGAACCACCCGCGACGCTATCGACACCCCCGTGGACAACGCTTACGGCAAGTTCATCTTCACCGATACCGCCGGTCTGCGCAAGCGCAGCAACATCACCGACGGCCTCGAGCGCTACATGGTCGTCCGCGCACTGGCTGCTGTCGAGCGCAGCCGCGTGGCCCTCATCCTCGTGGACGCCACCGTCGGCTTCACCGAGCAGGACAGCAAGGTGGCCGGTTACGCCCACGACCAGGGCAAAGCCTGCATCATCGTCGTCAACAAGTGGGACGCCGTGGAGGGCAAGGAGACCAACACCATGGAACTGCAGCGCCGGGGCTATGCCGAGTGTTTCAGCTTCATGGGCTACGCTCCCATCATCTTCATCTCGGCCCAGACCGGCTACAACGTCAACAAGCTGATGCAACTCATCCGCGACGTGGACAGCCAGAACGGCGCCCGCGTGCCCACCGGTGTGCTGAATGAGATGCTGGCCCGTGCCACCGCTCGGATGCAGCCGCCCAGCGACAAGGGCCGCCGCCTGAAGATCTTCTACCTGACCCAGGCTTCCACCCGTCCGCCGACGTTCGTGGCCTTCGTCAACGCAAAGCACCTGTTCCATTTCAGCTATCAGCGGTATATCATCAACCAGATCCGCGAGAACTTCGGCCTGGAGCACACCCCCATCCGCCTTGTCGTGCGTGAGCGCGGCTCCGGCGAGGTGGGCGCGAAGGACGTATAAGGAAGGGAGACTGGTTCTATGACCGCATTTCTCATTGTGCTGGCGGTCGCTGCCGAAGCCTATCTGCTGGGCAGCGTGGACACCGGCATCCTCGTCAGCAAATACCTGTACCATGACGACGTCCGCACCCACGGCTCGGGCGCTGCCGGTATGACCAACATGCTGCGCACCTTCGGCAAGAAGGCCGCTGCCCTCACGGCGGTGGGCGATGTGCTCAAGGGCGTCGTGGCCGTCTGCCTTGGCCGGTGGCTGTTCGGACATCTGCCCGCCGACGCTGCCGTCTCGCCCTATCTGGGCGTCTACCTCGCCGCCATCCTCGCCGTGGTGGGCCACTCCAAGCCCATCTACTTCGGCTTCAAGGGCGGCAAGGGCGTGCTGGTGGCTGCCGGTGCCATTCTGGCAGTCCAGCCGGTGCTGCTGCCGGTGCTGGCGGTCATTTTCCTCGTCTGCCTGGTCCCCACCGGCATGGTGTCGCTGGGCAGCATCACCATGGCCGCGGCCTACCCGGTGCTGACGCTGGTGTACAGCCTCATGCGCGGCCTGCCGACCCGGGACGTGGTGGTCTGCACGGTCGGCGCTGCCATCATGGGCGGCATGGTCATCTGGATGCACCGTTCCAACATCCAGCGCATCCGGGACGGCAAGGAGTACCGTTTCGGCCAGAAGCACAAGAGCAACTAAGCATAAAAAATGCCCCGCAGGCAGCTCTCGACGAGCGTCCTGCGGGGCATTTTACGTTGTCAGACTCATTTCGGGTCTGCTTCCAGCAGCGTGTCGGTGTTGTCCTCGTACTTGGGGTCTTCGATGGCGACTTCAAGCTCCGTATCGGTGTCGTCATGATGCAGGTGCTTGCGCAGCCGGGAGGCGAATTCCTCTGACGGGATGCCGCTCTGGCTGGGGGAGAGGTCGGGTGCGGGGTGGCCGTCGGGCAGGTGAGCGCCGAAGGCCGGCACGAAGAAGAACTTCCGCACGATGAAGATGAGGGCGATGGCGCCCACGCTCAGCAGGTTCTCCAGTGCGGATTCGTGACCCACCACCATGTGGCGGGCGATGGCGTAGAGCAGCACTTCGAGGCTGGAACCGGGGCTGTGCTTGGCCAGCATCTTGATAAACTCAATGCCGATGACGATGTCCAGCGCCCGCTGTAAGAAGATGCTCACCTCGACGTCGTTGCCGTCGAACAGCAGGCCGGGCATCCACTGCAGCAGCGGCACCATCGACAGCAGCAGGCCGATGAGAACGAGGCCGGACAACAGGATCTCGAGCAGGGTGGCTGCGCTGATGATCTTGTTGCGCAATTCGGCGCGGCTGTGGCTTTCAACACGGGAATTGGACATGGGCAGGGACCTCTCTTTCAAATTTGACCGGAAATCTTTTACAACAGTTCGATTCTATTGTAACAAAAGCGAAAAACGAAGTCAATTTCTCCGGCTAAGAAAGCTGGCCAGCATGAAAAACTGGAATCGAAGACAGACAAGAGGGGCCGTCCGCACCCGGAATGGAGTGCAGACGGCCCCTCTTTGTGCTGAAAAGGCGGCTCAGGCCTCAGCGATGGCTTCGATCTCGCAGAGCACGCCCTTGGGCAGGTCTTTCACGGCCACGCAGCTGCGGGCGGGCTTGGAGGTGAAATACCGGGCGTACACCTCGTTGAAAGCGGCAAAGTCGGCGATGTCGGCCAGGAAGCAGGTGGTCTTGACCACCTTGTCAAAGCCCACGCCGGCAGCTTCGAGGATAGCGCCCACATTGCGGCAGCTCTGGTCAGCCTGTGCGGCGATGCCCTCGGCGACTGCGCCGGTGGCGGGGTCTACCGGGATCTGGCCGGAGGTGAAGACGAGACCGCCCACGGTGTAGCCCTGAGAGTAGGGGCCGATGGCGCCGGGAGCTTTTTCGGTGCGGATGATGTTCATATCGATTACCTCACATATCATAAATAGGGGAGTCTCCCGCCAAAAGGGGAGCCGATGAAAAAAGTCTACCACCAACTGTCCCTGACGTCAACGGCCAGCAGGGAACGGTCCCGGAATTTCCGGAAAAAGGGGATGTAAAATTATTTGGAAAAATCTGTGCAAATCATCTTGACAAGAAATAAACTTTTATGATAAAAATAGAGCATGAAAGTAACATTTTTGCAGAAAAACGCAGGCGCAGCGCAGGCAGGAAAGCCAGCTTTGCGCAGGCGCGTTTCTTTTTTGCAGAAAAAGCGAATTTCTGAACCCTCGGAAGGGGCAGAAAGGATAAGATATGTCGATTTTGGTAGATGATTCAAATAAAACAGCCTGCCGTGCAGCGGAGGCTGGACTGCAGCAGAAAAACTGTGCTGCGCTGGTGCGCCCGGCGGGTACGGGCAAAGGCTGCATCGTGTGGGAGCTGCTGGACGCCCACCCCGAGATGCGCGTACTCTGGGTGGTGTCCTGCGCTGCCCGTCTGGAGCTGCGCCGCGCCCTGACAAAGCGGCTGGGCCGGACGCTGGGCGGCCGGGTGCGGCTGATGAGCTGCGAGCAGCTGGCCGTGCAGAATGCGCTGGGCTGGGTGGCGCTGGCTGAGTTCCGGCCCGGCCTGCTGGTACTGGACGGCTGGAGGGAGATGAGCGCAAAGGACTGGACCGACTGTGTCCAGCCGCTGTTCCGCCTCTGCCCGGGGGCAAAGCTGCTGGCTCTGGGGGAGCCGGACGCCCCGGGCGACAGCTGCCGTGCTGCCGAGGAGATGCTGGCCGACGCCATCGTGGAGCCGCTGGCACTGGGCGGGGCGATGGCCGAGGGTCTGCTGCCCATGCCGGCCTCCTATACGGCTCTGCTCTGGCCGCTGGAAGATGCGATGGCCCGCCTCCGTGCTGAGGTGAAAAACCTCCATCTGCCGGGCTGCCCTGACCCCAACGCCGAGAAATATCAGGCTCTGAGCCTCGCCGTAGAGAAGCTTCCGCCGGTGGAACAGCTGCTGGCGCAGTGGCTCCCGGATGCTGCCGGGCGCTGCCTCGTCCTCTGCGAGGATGATGCAGCGGCGGCGCAGACCGCAGAGCAGGCCGAGAAGCTGTTTGGTGCAGGAACACATATTTATAAGGATGCAGAAGGCTTTGCGGCCGACGAAGCGGCCACCCTCCGGCTGCTGGTCTGTGCCAACGGCCCGGCGGTGCAGGCTCCTCTGGCCGGGATCTCGGGCGTGGTGCTGGTGCGCCGCAGCGCTGGACCGGCCGCATACCGGCAGATGCTGGCACGCGCCCTTGCAGCCTGCGACAGTGTGCCGGTGGCAGAGCTGAGCGCGGCCTTTGAGGCGCTGACCTGTGTGCAGCAGCTGCGGAAGGAGTGCAGCGCGGCGGGGGCAGAATCCTTCCCGCTGGAAGAGCCTCTCTCTGCCTGCCGCCGGGCTTACCGGCAGCTCCGCCGCGCGCTGGACTCCGACTGGGAGCGCTATTATGCCGCCGCAAAGCAGATGACGGCAGAGGGAAAGACGCTGGACGTGCCTCGCTCCTACCGCTTTGGGGGCGTGGCCGTGGGCCGCTGGCTGGAAAACCAGCGCCTTGTCCAGGCCGGAAAGAAAAAGGGACGCCTCACCGCCGAGCAGGCCGCCCGGCTGGACAAAATCGGCATGAACTGGAAAAAGCGGCTCGAGCTGGCGTGGGAGAACGGCTGTGCTTCGGCCCGGCGGTACCGCGGCAGCCACAGCGACCTGTTGGTGCCGGTCCATTATAAGGATAAGGACGGCTTTGCACTGGGCGAGTGGATCGTCTACAACCGCCAGCGCTATCTGAGCGGGAATCTGCCGTCAGACCGCGTCGAACGCCTCGAGGCACTGGGCATGGTGTGGGACACCGGCAGCATCCTCTGGGAGAAGAGCTATGCCGCCGCCGTCCAGTATTATCTGGAAAATCACACGCTGGAAATTCCCGTCAAGTATGTCACGCCGGACGGCATGGCGCTGGGCGTCTGGCTGGGCAGTCAGCGTGCCGCTTATAAAGAAGGTACGCTGACCGACGCCCAGATCGAAAAGCTGGAAGCGCTGGGAGTGGACTGGACGAACCGGAACGACCGCAAGTGGCAGACCGCCTACGAGGCCGCCGTGAAGTACCACGCCGCCCACGGGAACCTCGACGTCCCCACCGAGTACACCGACGAAGACGGCATCCTGCTGGGCAAGTGGGTGTCCCGCCAGCGGTACGCATGGCAGAACCCCGAGCGCAGCAGCGCCCGGGTGACGCCGGAGCGGAAAGCTCTGCTGGACGAGCTGGGCATGAACTGGGAAAAGACCGACTCGTGGCAGCACCGCTACGAGCTGGCCGTGGAATACAAAAAGGAGCACGGCAGTCTGGCCGTTCCGGCCCAGTACCGGACGGAGGACGGCATCTGGCTGGGCAGCTGGCTGTCCCGTCAGAAGCAGATGCTGCGGGAGGGCAAAAAGCTCTCCGCCGAGCGCCGCGCGGCCCTGAAAGAGCTGTTCAAGGGCGAAAAAGGCCGACGCCTCAGCGCCCCGGTGCCGCCCGCGTGCAGCGTGCGGGAGCAGAACTGGCTGGACAACTACCAGAGCGCCAGGCTCTACGCCGAGAAGAAGGGCAGCCTCCTCGTGCCTGCCGGATACGTGGACGAGAACGGCTTCCGTCTGGGCGTCTGGATCTCGAACCTCCGGGCTGCCCGCAAAGCCCGGCCCGGCTCGTTCCAGGTGACGCCGGAGCATATCGCTCTGCTGGATGCCATCGGGATGCAGTGGGACGCCCGGGAGGCCAAGTGGGCCGGGGCGTTCCGCCGTGCCGAAGAGTACTGCGCCGCCCACGGCAATCTGCTGGTGCCGGTGAACTATAAGACCGAAGACGGCTTCTGCCTCGGCGATTGGGTCCGCCGGATGCGCGAAAACTACGCCTGTGCCGAGAAAAAGCTGACGGAGGAGCGCATCGCAAAGCTCGAAGCGCTGGGCATGGTCTGGGTCGTGCCGCAGGAGGGCTGAGATATTGCATTTTAGGGCGGAGTGTGATATACTTCACCTCGTCTGAATAGAAAACAGCAGGTGCCTGCCGCCGGGGTCTCGTCCCCGGCCGGGAGGGTAAAAGGGAAGCGGGTGCGAGTCCCGCGCGATCTCGTCACTGTGATAAGGGAGTCCGCTGCCTTGGCGCTCAGCGCCGGTCACTGGAGGCTTTGCCTCTGGGAAGGCGGCAGCGGGCGGTGAGCTTTCAGTCAGGAAACCTGCCCGCTGTTGGTACAGGAGCGTCCGGCTCCGGATCACGAGGAATTGGTCGTACCAAAAAGCCCAAAAGTTCAAAGGGTCTTTTTGCTGTGCCTTCCGCGCGGTGAAAAGGCTCTTTTTTCGTTTGAGCTGGCCCCCGTTTCGTACCCTTTCTATCGGAAACGTACATTCCACACAACAGAAAGGACTCAAACAATGCGTAAGGCAACCAACAAGAACTGGCAGCGCGTCACCGCCGCTGCCGCCGCACTGGCCCTGTGTGCCGGTGTCCTCACCGGCTGCGGTGCATCTTCTTCCACTGCCGCCGGCAGCACCGCCGCAAGCTCTGCTGCCGCCAGCGAAGTGAGCAGCGAGGAGGCTGATGAAATGGCAGCAAAGAACGTGGCAGATCTCATCGACGCCATCTATGTGCAGGAGCGCAACGAGAACACCGACGCCCAGTGCGAGGCCGCCAAGGCCGCATGGGACGCCCTGACCGACGCCCAGAAGGAGCTGGTCGAGGGTGAAGAGGCTGACCCCGATTACTTTGGCCGCGACACCGGCGACGCCTCCAAGGACGACGCCCGCAACCAGGACAATATCGGCGACAAGGAGATCCTGGTCGTCAGCTTCGGCACCTCCTTCAACGACAGCCGCGCAGCGGACATCAAGGGCATCGAGGACGCCATCCAGGCCGCATATCCCGACTGGTCTGTCCGCCGTGCCTTCACCGCACAGATCATCATCAACCATGTTCAGGCCCGTGACGGCGAGAAGATCGACAACATGGAGCAGGCTCTGGAGCGCGCTGTTGCCAACGGCGTGAAGAATCTGGTCGTCCAGCCCACCCATCTGATGCACGGCGCTGAGTACGACGAGATGATGGAGATGGTGGACAGCTACCGCGATCAGTTCGAGTCCGTCGCCATCGCCGAGCCTCTGCTGGGCGAGGTGGGCAGCGATGCCACCGTCATCAACGCCGACAAGGAAGCTGTCGCCAAGGCCATCACCGCCGAGGCCGTCAAGACCGCCGGTTTCGACAGTCTGGACGCCGCTGCTGAGGACGGCACCGCCTTCGTCTTCATGGGCCACGGCACCTCTCACACCGCAAAGGTGAGCTACAGCCAGATGCAGTCTCAGATGAACGCTCTGGGCTACAAGAACGTCTTTATCGGCACCGTCGAGGGCGAGCCTGAGGAGACTGCCTGCGAGAACGTCATCGAGGCTGTCAAGGCCGCCGGCTACACCAAGGTCGTCCTGCGTCCCCTGATGGTCGTTGCAGGCGACCATGCCAACAACGATATGGCGGGCGACGACGAGGATTCCTGGAAGAGCCAGTTCGAGGCCTCCGGCGAATTCGACTCTGTCGATTGCCAGATCGCAGGTCTGGGCGAGGTCGCTGACATCCAGCAGCTCTACGTCGCACACACCAAGGCCGCTGTCGATTCCCTGAACGGCTGAGCTAGGAAGCCGTTTTCGTAATCATTGCACACCGCCCGGGCGGTCTTTTTGCTCGCATACTGCGTTGCTTTCCCTTGCAATCCGCCCAGGATTGCTGCGGAAAATCGCCTTGCCTGCGGGCAAAAATCCTCGCCGTTTGGTGCACCCTGCTTGCGAAAGCAGCTTCTGACTCTATGATTGCCCGGAAAGGAGTGCCTTTTCGGGCAATTTCTTTTTCGGCCTGCTTTGAATTCGGGCCATTGCGTGTTATAATCTTTTCTGTAAAATAGATACTTCGAGGTATATCATCATGAAACTGAACCATAAATTTGCTCTTCTGCTGGCCGGCGCTGTGCTGGCTGGTTCTCTCACCGGCTGCGGCGCATCCGGCGCCCCGGCCAGCTCTGCCGCTTTCTCCGAGGCTGCGGCCTCCTCTGCCGTGAGCGAGGCAGCTTCCGAACCGGCAGCAGAGGCTGCTCTGCCCGACGGCACCTACGCCGCTGATTTTGACACCGACAGCTCCATGTTCCATGCCAACGAGGCCAACGACGGCAAGGGGACCCTGACCGTGAAGGACGGTCAGATGACCTTCCACGTCAGCCTCGTCTCCAAGAAGATCGTCAACCTTTACGTCGGCATGGCAGAGGACGCGGCCTCCCACGAGGCCGACTGGCTCCAGCCCACCACCGACACCGTCACCTACTCCGACGGCACCTCGGATGAGGTGTATGGCTTCGACATCCCGGTGGAGGCTCTGGACGAGGACTTCCAGCTGGCCATCCTCGGCTCCAAGGGCAAGTGGTACGACCATACCGTCCGTGTCGCCAACGCCCAGCCTGCTGCAGCGGAAGCGCCTGCCGACGGCACCTACACCTGCGACGTGACCCTCGAGGGCGGCTCTGGCCGTGCCACCGTGGAAAGCCCTGCTGCTCTGACCGTGGCCGACGGCAGGATGACCGCCACCATCGTCTGGTCCAGCCCCAACTACGACTATATGCTGGTGGACGGCGAGAAGTATCTGCCCACCAACACCGAGGGCAACTCTACCTTCGAGATCCCCGTCGCGGCTCTCGACACCCCGCTGGATGTGGTGGGCGATACCGTCGCCATGAGCACCCCGCACGAGATCGAGTATACGCTGACCTTCGCCTCTGCATCCCTGATCGAGGCAAAGTAACGATGAAGCGCCGCAATTTCCTGAAAGCCCTGCCTGCCGCCGCCCTCACCCTTGCGGGCTGCGGGCAGCATAAGACTGCCCCGGCCAATACAGCATCCCTCGTGTTCGACCACAGCTATCCGCTGGACTATGCCACCCAGTTTTCCGCCGACTGCTATGAGGGCGGCTATGTGATGATCGACATCCCGGACGCCGGGCGGTTCCTCGTCGTCCCTGAAGGGGCCGCCGAGGTGGACGACCTGCCCGAAGATGTCGTTCTGCTACGCCAGCCGCTGGATCATATTTATCTCGTCTCCACCTCGGTGATGGACCTCTTCGTCCATCTGGACGCCCTGGACAGCATCGCCCTCTCCGGCACGAAGGCCGATGGCTGGTATGTGGAAGAGGCCAGACAGGCCATGCAGGAGGGCCGTATCGCCTACGCGGGCAAGTACAGCGCCCCGGACTATGAGCGCATCCTTGCCGCCGGCTGCACCCTCGCCATCGAGAACACCATGGTGCTCCACGACCCCGAGGTCAAGGAGCAGCTGGAAAAGTTCGGCGTGCCGGTCCTCGTGGAGCGCTCGAGCTACGAGAGCGGCCCGCTGGCCCGGATGGAGTGGCTCAAGCTCTACGGCATCCTGCTGAATAAGACTGAGATGGCGGAAGAGGTCTTCCGCCAGAAGGTGGAGCAGGTGGCCCCCATCCTCGAGCAGGAGAACACCGGCAAGACCGCGGCCTTCTTCTCCATCACCACGAATAACCTCATCACCGTCCGCCGCACCAGCGACTATGTGGCCCAGATGGTGGGGATGGCCGGCGGCGTCTACATCTTCGACGACCTCGAGGGGGAGACGTCGGCCCAGTCCACCATCAAACTGCCGCTGGAGACGTTCTACGCCCGGGCCAGGGACGCCGACGTCCTCATCTACAACAGCACCATCGAGGGCGTGATGGAGACCCGTGACCAGCTCATCGAAAAATGCCCGATGCTGGCAGATTTCAAGGCCGTCCAGTCCGGCGACTGCTGGTGTACGGCCCAGAGCCTCTTCCAGCAGAGCATGGAGCTGGCCGACCTCATCTCGGATATGAACCTCGTCTTCACCGAGAGCTCGCCCGACCCGGCGTCCCTCCGTTTCTTACAGCGCATCGTATAAAAGGAGCTTTGTCATGACCACCACCCGCCGCCTCAGCCTCGCGTACCTCGCCCTCACGGCGGGGGTCGCGGTGCTGTTTGCACTCAACCTGTTCTGGGGCAGTGTGTCCCTGACGCCCGGCGCGGTGGCGGCGGCTCTGCTGGGCCGGGGCAAAGATGCGCTGGCCGTGGGCATCGTGCTCCAGCTCCGTCTGCCCCGGGCGGTCATGGTCGTGCTTCTGGGCGCGGCCCTCTCGGCGGCGGGCTACCTCCTGCAGACCTTCTTCGCCAACCCCATCGCCGGCCCCTTTGTCATGGGCGTGTCCAGCGGCGCAAAGCTGGCGGTGGCCCTGACGATGGTAGTGTTTTTACAGCAGGGGCTGCTCACTGGCTCGGCCACCCTCATCATCGCCGCCTTTGCAGGCTCGATGGCGGCGATGGCCTTTGTGCTGGTGGTGGCCCGGCGGGTGCCGCGGATGAGCATCCTCGTCATCTGCGGCATCATGATCGGTTATATCTGCTCGGCTGTCACCGACATCGTGGTGACTTTCGCGCAGGACTCCAACATCGTCAATCTCCACAACTGGTCGATGGGCAGCTTTTCCGGCATGACCTGGGCCAATGTGGGTGCAGCGGCCTGCGTGGTGCTGCCCGCGCTGGCGGTGGCGTTCCTGCTCTCGAAGCCCATGGCGGCCTACCAGATGGGCGAGAGCTACGCCAGGAGCGTCGGCGTGCCGGTGCGGGCCTTCTCGACGGCCCTCGTGCTGCTTTCCAGCCTGCTTTCCGCCTGCGTGACGGCCTTTGCAGGCCCCATCTCCTTTGTGGGCATCGCGGTGCCGCATCTGGTCAAGAACCTGCTGGGCAGCGCAAAGCCCCTTTATGTCCTGCCGGGCTGCTGTCTGGGCGGGGCAGCGTTCTGCCTGCTCTGCGACCTCATCGCCCGCAGCCTGTTCGCGCCCACTGAGCTGTCCATCAGCTCGGTGACGGCGGTTTTCGGTGCGCCGGTGGTCATCTGGCTGCTGGTGCGCCGCCAGACACAGGAGGGCCGGGAATGAGCGATCCGAAATTCTACTGCCGCGCCGAGGATCTTGCCATCGGCTACGGCAAAACGCCCCTGATAGAGCACATCGGACTCGGCGTCGGGAAGGGGACCATCCTCACCCTCATCGGCCCCAACGGCGCAGGCAAATCCACCCTGCTCAAGACGCTGGCAGCGCAGCTGGCCCCCCAGGGAGGCGCTGTGCTGCTGGACGGCAAAAATCTCGCGGACTGCTCCGGCACGGAGCGCGCCCGCAAAATGGCCCTGATGGTGCCTCACACCCGCCGCACCGAGCTGACCACCTGCTTCGAGATGGCGTCCGCCGGGCGCTACCCCTACACGGGGCGGCTGGGTGTCCTCTCGGCGGAAGATAAGCGCCAGGTCCATGCCGCGCTGGCCCTCGTGGGGGCCGAGGCGCTGGCGGGCCGGGACTTCAACTGCATCAGCGACGGCCAGCGCCAGCGCGTCCTGCTGGCTCGGGCCATCTGCCAGCAGCCGGAGCTGATATTATTGGACGAGCCTACGTCTTTCCTCGACATCAAAGGCAAGGCCGAATTGCTGGCCATCCTGAAAAGCCTCGCCCGGGACAAGAAGATGGCCGTCATCCTGAGCCTCCACGAGCTGGAGCTGGCGCAGAAAGTTTCCGATAAGGTCGTCTGCGTCTCGGCGGCGGGAGTCTCGGACGTCATGACGCCGGAAAGAGCCTTTGCCCGGGAAAACATCTGCAAAATTTATGCTCTGACCGATGAGCAGTACGCATTCCTCTACGGTGAGGCAAAAGCGCCGGAGGAAAAGCGCCCGCTCTTTGAGCACTACGTCCGCAGCGGCCAGAAGCTCCTGCGCTGCGGCTATACCACCGGCACCTGTGCGGCGCTGGGCGCGGCGGGCGCGGCACGGCTGCTGCTCACCGGCCGCACCCCCGAGACAGTGGCCCTCCGCACCCCGAAGGGCATCGTGGTGGAGGTAGAGCCTATCTTCTGCCGCCTGTCCGGCGAGGGGGCCGAGTGCGCCATCCGGAAGGACGGCGGCGACGATGTGGACGTGACCACCGGTCTGCCGGTCATCGCCGGTGTCGCCCTCCGGCCCGAGCTGTCCGGCGAGGTGCGCATCCACGGCGGTGAGGGCGTGGGCCGGGTGACAAAGCCCGGTCTCGACCAGCCCGTGGGCGAAGCTGCCATCAACCACGTCCCCCGGGCCATGATAAAGGAAGCGCTGGAAAAAGAGGCCGAATCTGCCGGGTACGCGGGCGGCTTCGATGTCACCATCTCCATCGAGGGAGGGGCCGAAACGGCGAAGCGCACCTTCAACCCCCACATGGGCGTGGAAGGGGGCCTCAGCGTCCTCGGCACCAGCGGCATCGTCGAGCCCATGAGCCAGCAGGCCATCCTCGACACCATCCAGCTGGAAATGGGGCAGGCGGCGCTTCGGGCCGGAAGCCCCCGGCGGCTCATCCTTGCCCCGGGCAACTACGGCCTCGACTATCTCCACGAGAAGATGCCCGCCCTAAAGAATATCCCGGTGGTCAAGACCTCGAACTTCATCGGGGATACGATGGATATGGCGGCGGCATCAAAATTCGAGCAGGTGGTGCTGGTGGGCCACATCGGCAAGCTGGTCAAACTGGCGGGCGGCGTCATGAACACCCACTCCCGCACGGCAGACTGCCGCACCGAGCTGCTCTGCGCCCACGCCGCCCTCTGCGGTGCGTCCCGGGACGTCTGCGCGGCCCTGATGAACGCGGCTACCACCGACGCCTGCATGGAGATCTTAGACGGAGCAGAGATGAGAGAGCCGGTGCTGTCCAGTCTGCTGGACGCCATCCAGCTCCACCTCGACCGCCGCGCTGCCGGGGCGTTCCGGGTGGGCGCGGTGCTCTTCTCGAACCAATACGGCCCGCTGGGCCAGACCAGAACTGCAAAGGAGCTGCTGGACGAATGGAAAAACGGATAGGCACTTTTTACGGCGTCAGCGTCGGCCCGGGTGACCCGGAGCTCATGACCCTGCAGGCTGTCCGCCGCCTCGAAAACTGCCCGGTCATCGCCGCGCCCCAGACCCCGAAGGGCGGGATGCTGGCGCTGGACATCGCAAAAGGTGCGGTGGAGCTGAGCGGCAAGACCATCCTGCCGCTGCGCTTCGCCATGAGCCTTGACCCGGCGGTGCAGAAAGCCGCCCACATCGAGGCGGCCCGGGCTGTGAAAGAATATCTCGACGCCGGGCAGGATGTCGCCATGCTCAACCTCGGCGACGTGTCCGTCTACGCCACGTTCGGCTACCTGCAGGAGATCCTGGAGGCCGAGGGCTGCAAGACCGTGATGCTCCCCGGCGTGACGAGCTTCTGCGCCGCTGCGGCCCGGCTGGGCCAGTCCCTGACGGGCGGCATGGAGCAGCCGCTGACCATCGCCCCGGGGCGATGCGCCGCTGAGGTGCTGGCTGCACCGGGCGCGAAAGTGCTGATGAAATCGGGCCGTCAGCTGCCCGAGACGCTGGCCGCGCTGGCTGACGCCGGGCTTTTGAGCCGGAGCGCGATGGTCTGTAACTGCGGCCTGCCGAACGAGGAGGTCTGGCCCGACCTGGCCGATTATGACCCGGCCCGGTCGGCGGGCTATTTCGCAACGATCTTGGTGAAGGAGGGGTAAGATATGGTCCATTTTGTAGGAGCCGGGCCGGGTGCGCCCGACCTCATCACCCGGCGGGGCGCGGCCCTGCTGGCCGATGCCGACTGCATCATCTACGCGGGCAGTCTCGTCAACCCGGCCCTGCTGGGGCTGGCGAAGCCCGGCTGTGCCATCTATAACAGCGCCGAGATGACGCTGGAACAGGTGCTGGACACCATCCGTGCCACCGAAAAGGCCGGAGGCACCACGGTCCGCCTCCACACCGGCGACCCCTGCCTCTACGGGGCCATCCGGGAGCAGATGGACGCGCTGGACGCCGACGGTATCTCCTACGATGACACACCGGGCGTGTCCAGCTTCTGCGGCGCGGCGGCGGCACTCTGTGCCGAGTACACCCTGCCCAACGTCAGCCAGACCGTCATCATCACCCGGATGGAGGGCCGTACTCCTGTCCCTGAGGCCGAACAGCTGGCAAAGCTGGCCGCGCATGGGGCTACCATGGTCATCTTCCTCTCCATCGGGCTGGTGGACAAAGTCCAGCAGGCCCTTCTCGAGAGTGGCGGCTACCGCCCCGATACCCCTGCCGCTGTGGTCTATAAGGCCACCTGGCCTGAGCAGAAGGTGGTGCGCTGCACCGTCTCCACACTGGCCGAGGAGACCCGCAAAAACGGCATCACCAAGACCGCCCTCATCGTCGTGGGCGACTTTCTGGGCGAAAACTACGAGCGCAGCAAGCTTTACGACCCCGCCTTTACCACCGAGTTCCGGCAGGGGACGGAGGCCGGGCAGTGAGCCGGGCATATCTGGCCTTCACCGCAAAGGGCGAGGCTCTGGCCCATCGGCTGGCGGAAGCTCTTCCCGGCAGCGTGAGCCGCTGCGGCGGAGACGTGACCCTGAAAGGCTGGACGGCGGAGCATTTTGCACAGGATGAGGCCCTGATTTTTGTGGGAGCTGTGGGCATCGCGGTGCGGGCCATCGCGCCCCACTGCAGGAGCAAGGCCGCCGACCCGGCGGTGGTGGTGGTGGACGAGGGCGGGAACTTCGCCGTGCCGCTCCTGTCGGGCCATCTGGGCGGTGCCAACGCGCTGGCCCGAGCGCTGGCAAAAGCGTGCGGCGCGGTGCCGGTCATCACGACGGCCACCGACGTCAACGGCCTCTTCGCCGTGGACCTCTGGGCCAAGGCCCAGAACTGCGCTGTCCTTGAGCCGGAGCGCATCAAGCGGGTCAGCGGTGCTCTGCTGGCCGGGCAGACGGTCCGGTACTGGTCGCCGTGGCCGGTGGCGGGGGAAATCCCCGCCGGCGTGGAAAAGGCTGACGCACCCGAAGCCGCCGACTTCGCCCTGACCCTCACGCCGCAGGGCGGGGCGCTCCACCTCGTCCCCCGCATCGGGGTGCTGGGGGTGGGGTGCCGCCGCGGCACGACGGCCCAGCAGCTGGAAGAAACCTTTGCGGCGTTCTGTGCCGCGTCCGGCCTCAGCCCGGCGGCGGTCTGCGCCGCCGCCAGCATCGACCTGAAAAAAGATGAGCCGGGGCTTGCAGCGTTCTGCAAAGCCCACGGCTGGCCCATCACGTTCTATCCGGCCGACGAACTGCGGGCCGTGCCGGGACAGTTCACCCCGTCGGCCTTTGTGGCAAGTGTCACCGGCGTGGACAACGTCTGTGAGCGCTCGGCGGTAAAAGCCTCGGGCGGGACGCTCCTTCTGCCCAAAACGGCAGGCGGCGGCGTGACGCTGGCGCTGGCCGTCCGCCCCTTTGCACCCGATTGGAGAACAGAGCAATGAGTGAGAGTAAAAAGACCGTGTTCGTCGTGGGGCTTGGCCCCGGCGGCGGACAGTTTCTGACCGTGCAGGCGCAGAGCGCCTTGCAGCAGGCCGAGGTGTTGTGCGGCTATACGGTCTACATCGACCTTGTGCGCCCCCTCTACCCGGAAAAAGAGTGCTACACCACCGGCATGACCCGGGAGATCGACCGCTGCCGCTGGGCGCTGGATACCGCCCGGGCGGGCCGGGACGTGGCGCTGGTCTGCTCCGGCGACGCCGGGGTCTACGGCATGGCCAGCCCGCTGCTGGAGCTGGCCGAAGAGTACCCGGACGTCAATGTGGAGGTCGTCCCCGGCCTGACCGCCGCCCTCAGCGGCGGGGCGGTGCTGGGTGCGCCGCTGGCCCACGATTTCTGCGTCATCTCGCTGTCGGACCGCCTCACGCCGTGGGAGGTCATCGAAAAGCGGCTGGCCTGCGCCGCTCAGGGCGATTTCGCACTGGCGCTGTACAATCCCTCCTCCAAGGGCCGCCCGGACTATCTGCGCCGGGCCGTGGACGTCCTGCTGGCGAACGGCAAAGCCCCGGACACCCTCTGCGGTTCTGTGCGGAACATCGGCCGGGAAGGGCAGGAAAAGCACATCCTGCCTCTCAGCCAGCTCCGGGACACCGAGGTGGATATGTTCACCACCGTCTTTGTGGGCAACGCCGCCACCCGCGCGCTGAGCGGGCGGATGGTCACGCCGCGGGGGTACCGCCGATGAACGTCGTCGTTTTCAGCGGCACCACCGAGGGGCGGGAGCTTTCCCGCCAGCTGGCGGCACTGGGCATCGAAGTCACCGTCAGCGTGGCCACCCCGCTGGGGCAGGAAGAGCAGGGGAGCACCCCCGGCGTCATCGTCCGGTGCGGGCGGCTCCTGCCCGATGAGATGGCTGCGCTCTTAGGGGATGCCGCCCTCTGCATCGACGCTACCCACCCTTACGCAGTGGAGGCGACCAAAAACATCAAAGCAGCGGCAGAGAAAGCCGGGGTGGAATACCTCCGCCTGCTGCGCCCGGCCAGTCCGCTGCCAGAAAACTGTCTCGTCTTTGAGAGCGCAAAGCAGGCAGCCGAGGCGCTGGCCGCAAAAGAGGGGAATCTTCTGCTGGCTACCGGGGCCAAGGAGCTGGCGCAGTTCGCGGCCATCCCGCCCGAGCGGCTCTACCCCCGCGTCCTGCCCACGCTGGAAAGCATCGCGGCCTGCGAGGCGGCGAATATCCCCCACCGCAACATCATCGCCATGCAGGGACCCTTCAGCTTTGCCCTCAATCAGGCCATGATGGAGCAGTTCCATATCCGCTGGCTCGTCACAAAGGACGGCGGCGCAGCCGGAGGCTTCGACGAAAAAGCCGCCGCCGCCTCTGCCGCCGGGGCGCAGCTGGTGGTCATCCGCCGCCCGCCCGAGCAGGGCGAGACGGCTTCCGAGGTGCTGAAACGCTGCAAGGAGATGATAAGATGAACGTGACACTCATCGGCATGGGCTCCGGCCAGCCGGAGAACCTGACCCTTCAGGGCCTAGCCGCACTGCGGAAGGCCGACCTCATCCTGGGCGCACGGCGTCTGCTGGCAGTTCTTCCTGCCGGCTGCACCGAGAACCGCGCCGCCGCCTACCGCCCCGACGAGGTGGCAGAGCTGCTGCAGACTTCCGGCGCGGAGAACGCCGTGCTGGTCTACAGCGGCGACACCGGCTTTTACTCCGGCGCGTCCTCCATGATGGAAAAGCTGGAGGCCCTCGGCGTCCGCGCCCGGGTGCTGCCCGGCCTTTCCAGCATCCAGCTGCTGGCGGCGGCGCTGGGCCGTCCGTGGCAGGGGTGGAACCTTGTTTCGGCCCATGGCCGCACCTGTGACCCGGTGGCCGAGTGTATGCAGGGCAGACCCACCTTCTTCCTCACCGGCGGCAGCGAAGACCCCGCCACCCTCTGCGCCCAGCTGGAGGCAGAGGGCTTCGGGGACGTGCAGGCCGTCGTGGGCCAGTGCCTCGGCACGCCGGAAGAGAAGATCTTCCGCGGCAGCGTCAAAGAGCTGGCCGCAGGCCGCTTCAACAGCCTGAGCGTCCTTCTTGTGGAGGCGGTGGAGGGACTGCCCCGCCGCGCCCCGGGCCTGCCGGACGAAGCCTTCGAGCGGGGCGACGTTCCCATGACCAAGCAGGAAGTCCGGGCCGCTGTGCTGGCGAAGCTGGCCGTCCGCCCGGAAGACATCCTGTGGGACGTGGGGGCCGGGACGGGCAGCGTCAGCGTGGAGTTGGCATTGGCCGCGCCCCGGGGCCGGGTGTACGCGGTGGAGTGCAGGCCGGAGGGCTGTGCGCTCATCAAAGCCAACCGCGAAAAATTCAGGACCCGGAACCTCGTCCTCGTGGAGGGGCTTGCCCCCGACGCCCTTTCGGACCTGCCCGCGCCGGACGCTGTCTTTATCGGCGGCAGCAAGGGCAGCCTTGCCGCCATCGTGGACGCCGCGCTGGATAAGAACCCCGACGCCCGCATCTGTGTGTCGGCCATCGCCCTCGAGACCCTTTCGGCGGCGGTGGCCGCGCTGACGGCCAAAGGCCGGACCGTGCAGGTGAGCCAGATCGCCGTCAGCCGGGCAAAAGCCGTGGGCGGGCTGCATCTCATGATGGCCCAGAACCCCATCTACCTCATCACAGGAGAATGACATGATACAGTTTCTGCTGGCGGCACCCCGCTCGGGCAGCGGCAAGACCACCATGACCTGCGCCCTGCTCATGGCGCTGAAGCGGCGGGGCTGTGCGCCCTGCGCCTTCAAGAGCGGGCCAGACTACATCGACCCCATGTTCCACCGGGCCGTGCTGGGGGTGGAGAGCCGCAGCCTCGACCTCTTTTTCTCTGCGCCCGAGACGGTGCGCACCCTCTACGCGAAGGGTGCCGCCGGACACGGTGCGGCGGTGTGCGAGGGGGCTATGGGCTTTTACGACGGCCTCGGGGGCGTCAGCGACAGAGCCAGTGCGTGGCATCTGGCCGACACGCTGGGCCTGCCGGTGCTGCTGGTGGTGGAGCCAAAGGGGCAGAGCCTGACGCTGGCCGCAGAGCTGAAGGGACTCAACAGCTTCCGCACTCCCAGCCACATCGCAGGCATCCTGCTGAACAACTGCACGGCCCGGATGCACGCTCTGCTGGCCCCGATGCTGGAAAAAGAGACGGGTCTGCCGGTGCTGGGCTTTCTGCCGAAACTCCCGGAGGCCGTCATCGGTTCCCGCCATCTGGGCCTCTACACGGCGGCGGAAGTGGAAAATTTACAGCAGAAGCTGGCCCTTCTGGCCGACGCGGCAGAGGAGCACATCGACTGGCCCCGCCTGCTGGCCCTCTGCGAAAAGGAGCCGCCCGCCCTGCCGGTGGAGCCGGAGACGCCTCCGGCCCGCGTCCGCATCGCCGTGGCGCAGGACGAGGCGTTCTGCTTTACCTACGCCGAGACGCTGGAGGCCTTCCGGGACGCCGGGGCAGAGGTGGTCTTTTTCAGCCCCCTCCGCGACACGGCCCTGCCGGAAAACATCGGCGGGCTGTATCTGCCCGGCGGCTACCCGGAACTTCACGCAAGAGAATTGAGTGAAAATACCTCGCTTCTGCGCGAGATAAAGCGAAAAACCGAGTCCGGTCTGCCCACAGCGGCAGAGTGCGGAGGCTTCCTCTATCTGGGGCAGAGCCTCACGGACGCCGAGGGGCAGAGCTGGCCGATGGCGGGCGTCCTGCCGGGCGAAGCAAAAGATGCCGGACGTCTCGTCCGCTTCGGCTACGCCGCGCTGAGCGCAGACTCGGACAGTATGCTCTTCCGGGCCGGGGAGAGCTTTCCCATCCACGAATTCCACCACTGGGATTCCACCGCCAACGGCGTGGCTCTCGCGGCAAAAAAGCCGGTGGGCGGCGCGGCGTGGCGGTGCGGATTTGTAAACGAGCATTTCTATGCGGGCTTCCCGCATTTGTACTGGGCGGGTACGCCTCTGCCGCAGCGCTTTGCCGCCGCAGCTGAAAATTACAGGAGAGACCATGACTGAGACAGAACTCGCCGCCCTCTGTGCGGCCATCACGCCGCCGGACGAAGCCGCCCGGGCGGCGGCGCACGCCCACTGGGCCAGCCTTGCAAAGCCGCTGGGCGGGCTGGGCGGATTGGAAACGACCATCGAGGATGCCGCCGCCCTCACCGGCAGCGCAAAGCTGGATATTTCCCGCCGGGCGGTGCTGGTGCTCTGCGCCGATAACGGTGTGGTGGCCCAGGGCGTCAGCCAGACCGACAGCAGCGTGACCCGCGCCGTGGCTGAGAACCTCGCCGCCCGCCGCACCAGCGTCTGCCGGATGGCACAGACCGCCCGGTGCGAGGTGGTGCCGGTGGATATGGGCATCGCGGGCGACCCGGTCCCGGGCGTCCTCGACTGCCGCATCGCCCCCGGCACAGCGGACTTCACCCTCGGCCCGGCTATGAGCCGGGAGCAGGCCGTGGAAGCCATTGGCAGGGGCATCCGGCTGGTGCAGGAGCAGAAGAAAGCGGGCGTCGGCCTGCTGGCTACCGGTGAGATGGGCATCGGCAACACCACGACATCCAGCGCCGTGGCCGCTGTGCTGCTGGGCCAGCCCGTCGAAGGGATGACGGGCCGGGGCGCGGGCCTTTCGGACGAGGGACTTGCCCGGAAGATCGACGCCATCCATCGCGGCATCGCAAAAAATCAGCCCGACTCTGCCGATGCACTGGACGTGCTGGCAAAGCTGGGCGGTTTCGATATTGCCGGACTCTGCGGCGTCTTCCTCGGCGGTGCGCTGGAAGGTGTGCCGGTGCTGGCCGACGGCTTCATCAGCTGTGTGGCGGCGCTCTGCGCTGTCCGGCTCTGCCCGGCGGCGGCCAAGGCTGTTTTTGCAAGCCACTGTTCCCCCGACCCGGCCGCCAAGCTGGTGCTAGACGCGCTGAACAAAAAAGCCCTCATAACGCCGGGCCTGCATACGGGCGAAGGCCCCGGCGCGGTAGACGCAATTCCGCAGAGGGACCTAGCGAGGGCCGTCAACGCAGGCTGTTAATCATTTACAGCGGGCGGCACTCAACACTACAC